>JGI24653J20064_1000031_pt1 | contig 95833 bp, 67 predicted proteins | sample MalvirmetaMSP103_FD_20064 | JGI IMG/M metagenome (IMG submission 20064)
CTACAAGCACAATATGAGGCTTTAGAGAACGTTCCTCGGCGGGGAGAAGTTTTAATGGACGTTCCTCGGCGGGAAGTACGGTGGAATATCCCTTATGAGGACATTTAATATATGAGACAACGTATTTATACACACAACCCCTTCTCACGTAGTGCAAGGGCTCTATCTGAGTATCTGGATATCCCCCGTATTAAGCACGAGAACTCCCGATACTTCACACGCAATAGTGATGTGTGGATTAATTGGGGTGCCAGTGAGATTCCTATCCATCAACCTGACTCAGTGATCAACAAACCTAGTAAGATTGTGGCAGCTTCCAATAAGCTTCTATTCTTTGCTAAGGCTTCTGATACTGAGTTGTTCCGAGTACCTGAGTACACAACAGACCCTGAAGTAGCCAAGGAATGGCCTACATGTGTCTCTCGTACACTTCTGAGGGCTTCGGAAGGTCGTGGCATCGTCATTACCCAAGAAGGCGAAGAGCCTCCTGAGGCCCCTCTATACGTCCGTTATGTAAAGAAGCAACGAGAGTATAGAATCCATGTGATGGACAATGAGGTGATCGACATCCAACGTAAGATCAGAGACCCTGATCGTGAGCCTGATAATTGGCAGATACGTAATCACAGTAATGGGTTTATCTTTGTCCGTAACACACAACAACCTATGGATGAGTCTAAGAAGGCTGCAGTAGATGTTATCAATTACTTTGAACTAGAGTTCGGGGCAGTTGATCTTATCGAAACAGAGTCGGGTAAGACCTTTGTTCTGGAGGTTAATACAGCCCCCGGACTTGAAGGTACAACACTAACTAAATATGGAGATGCCTTTAGGCAGTTATTAGCATGACATATTACCCAGATAATTGGTTGATCATACAAATTAATACCCCTGATGAAATCATTCACAAGGTTATGGCCGGATGGTCTGGAACATATCTGGAAGGGTCTTCTTGGAGGCTTAATTCAGGTATTAAATCTTTTGAAGAAGATGAAAGGGGTATACATTTCCACGGCTATTCCGGGTCAACATATCTAGTATCTCCCCGAAGTGAAACATTTAGTAATTCTATGTCAGGAGCTATAGCTACACTAAGTAAAGCTGTACTAAATAATAAAGGATTTTCTTATAAGATTTTATCTTTTGAGAAATATAAACAATTTGTAACTTTACAAAAAGAAGAAAATATGCTACCCTAGTATTGTTGGGTCCAAGGGTGAAACCCTTAGTATAGACTACTTAATCTCAAACAACTATAAAGAAGAAACTATATGAGATGTTATATTTGTAATACACTTCTAACTCGTGTTGAGTTGGATGAAGATAATCAAGTACTGCCTTGCTCTGATTGTAATGATGAGGTTGAGGCTTGCTTAGATATGGAAGATGAAGAGCTAGAAGAGCTGTTCGAAATTGAAGACTAGTTGTGATAACTGTGGTTCCTCTGATGGAAACCATATCTATCACGACCATGAATACTGTTTCGTATGTAATCACACAAAAAGATATAAAAAAGGTGATGCTAATTTGAACGTAAGAGCACAAGCCGCTGCAGAGAAAGCAGTAGCTTATAATAACAAGAAAGAGATTACTCCACTCCCGGAGAAACATCTCCCCCTCGAAGATAGGGGAATTGGTGTAAACGCTGCCAAGAAATTTAAAGTCACGTACATCGACAACACGGCAGACAAGTATGTACATATTTACCCTTACACCAGAAATGGGAAACACACTGCTAACAAGAAAAGGTTTAGAGATAAGAAAGACTTCCTCTTTGAAGGGGACGCCACCAGACTTGATCTGTTCGGTCAATCTGTATTCCCTGCTGGGTCTGCTCGCTCAATCACTGTTGTAGAGGGTGAGTGTGATGCTCTAGCGGCTTATGAGATGAATGGGGGCTTCCCTGTTGTATCTGTCCGTTCCTCCTCTCAGGCGGTTACTGACGTAAAGAATAACTTCGAGTACCTCAACTCATTTGATGAGATTGTCATCTGCTTTGATGCAGACGAAGCTAAATATGATAATGCAGGCAAAGCACATTACCCCGGACAAGAAGCGGCTATCAAAGTTGCTGAGCAATTCCCTCTAGGTAAGGTTCGTATTGTAACCCTATCTCAATTCAAAGACCCTAATGACTATCTCAGGGCTGGTAAAGAGAAAGAGTTCAAGAATGAATGGTTCCGTGCAGGTAAGTACACTCCTGCTGGTCTCAAACTAGGTAGTGAGATTTGGGATGACATCATCAACCCCCCTCAGCATGAGACTATCCTCTATCCATATGAGGGTCTTAATGTAAAGACCTACGGTATCCGACTCTCTGAGCTTATCGTTGTCAATGCACCCCCTAAGGTTGGTAAGACAACACTCCTAGGCACCATTACCCACCATATCCTCAGGAATACTGAAGATGCCAAGGTTGGTCTAATGAAACTGGAAGAGAGTAACAGAGACACTGCTCTCAATCTTATGTCCATTGAAGCAGGTAAGAGACTGCACCTACCTGATGTATGGGATGCCTGTGATCCTAAGGACATCAAGAAATATTATGATGCAACAGTAAACACTGATCGTATTGTAATCTGGGACCACTTTGGTTCTAATGCAGTTCAGGCAGTTCTGGACAAAATCCACCACATGCACGCACTAGGTTGTAAGTATATAATCTTAGATCACATCTCTATTCTTGTGTCCGATCAATCAGGTGATGAACGTAAACAGCTTGATGAGATTTCAACAAAGATCAAGACCCTTTGCATGGAATTGAATATCTGTGTAATTGCAGTGGTTCACCAAAACCGTGATGGTCAGATCAGAGGTACACAAGGAATTGAACAACTTGCTAACATTGTTATTAGACTTGAGCGTGACAAGATGGCCTCTTCGGATGCTGAACGTAACACAACCAAAGTCTTCGTCACAGAGAACCGCTTCTGTGGTGAAACAGGACTGGCTTGTCACCTATACTATGATCCAGAGACTGGCATTCAGCGGGAAATATCTGAAGAACAAGCAAACCAAGCAAAAATGGGAGAAGCTCCGTGGTAACACTAGTTAAAGCAGGTTATTTAGTCAAGATTACTTCTTGGGAGAATGATGGAGATAACTACAAAACTGTAGAATTAGATGGACTATCTGAAGAAGGTATGAAGGCTTATGTAGCTTTTGCCAAACTTTTCACTAAGTCCTCTGACAGATCAGATTATCATATTGGTAATATTTATAGATCTGAGGTGTGGGAAGAAGATAAGATAAAAAGACTATTAAAAAATCTTCCTCAATCTTGTATTGATTACTTTGATTTCGAAGAATGGGATTGGTGGGACAGAGCTTTTGATATAGGTCTAACAGGTGGAGAGTTCTACACAAGAGTTTGTGACAGGATTCAAGTGTTTAAAGTAGGAGCACCTTGCTTTGCCACTCTTATTGAGGATGAGTACCCATGAAACAAGTAGACATTCTTAATGAGATAAAAATGACGAAAAGGCAATTATTGTGTGGGGAGATATTCTATGAAATATATCGTAGCAGGTTCTAGAAAGATTTCAGACACTAACTTTATTAGAGAGACTATTGAGTCCTTTGATGTAAGTGAGATTGTATGTGGTACGGCTAAAGGCCCAGACTCTATCGGAGAAGCGTGGGCTATTGATAATGATGTACCTATTGCTTACTTCAAACCTAAATGGAATAAGCATGGAAAGAAGGCTGGTATTCTCCGTAACATCGAAATGGGGGATTATGCAGATGCTCTCTTAGCTTTCTGGGATGGTAAGTCTAGAGGTACTAAACATATGATTGACTATATGAAATCAATCGGAAAAGAGGTTCATGTATTTAAGATGGAAGTACCTTGTGAGATAAAAATACCTCTTGAGTTTAATATTAGTTTTGGGTTTGAGTGGAGTCTCTCTCAACAAAAGTACAAATACTTTATAGTCTTTAAACTTGATAACAAGTACACAACTGTGTGTGGATATATAAAAGAAAAACCTACAAAAGAATTCAGAAACAGAGAAATCAGAAAGGTTTTAGATCAAGCACTTGGTCTTAGAGATGATCTATGAAATATATCGGAAAAGAGGTTCATGTATTTAACTTATGATGAACGTTATTGGGTAGTAGATGTTGAGGGTAACTCCTTAGAACCAGACAGAATCTGGGTTACAGTAGTACGTAATGTACAGACTGATGAGGTAATAAGACTTTACAATAGAGAAGATTGGGCTGAGTTCCATAAAGATTATTACATTTATGTAACCCATAATGGTCTCTGTTACGATGTACCTAAAGCTCTTAATCCTCTATGGATGGCAGGTATCAACTACAATAATGTTATTGATACTATGGTCTTATCCCAACTCTACTACCCACGAATAGAGGATGGACACTCACTAGCAGCGTGGGGTGAGAGGTTCGGACTAGAAAAGATTAGCTTTCACGACTTCTCTAAACTCACTGATGAGATGGTAACCTACTGTGAAAGAGACACAGAGATTACAGCTAAAGTCTTTAGAGCACTAATTAACAGACTTAAACAGAGAGGTTACTCAGAACGAAGCTGTGAGATTGAACACAAGTTCAGACACATCATTGCTGAGCAAGAACGTAATGGTTGGCTCTTTGACAAGAAAGCAGCTATCAAACTCTACAGAGACTTAAGACAACAAGAGTACGACTTAGGCTTGGAAATTAAAAAGAAGTTTCCACCGTGGCCTAAGAAAGTAAATGAATACAAATATCGCTTAAAACAAGATGGAACACCTTATGCATACTACCAACAACATGTTGACAAATACCAAATTAAGTGGACGTCAGAGACGACGTATGAGACGTGGGAAGAGGTTGAGTTCAACATCGGCTCGCCAGCACAAAGGGTTGACCGTCTTCTCGATCTAGGTTGGAAGCCTACTAAGTTCACTAAGAAGACGCCTAAAGGGGGTGGTGGTAATCCTCAGGTGGACGAGGAGAGCCTTCTTGAGTTTGCCGAGGAGAGTGGTATACCTGAGGTATCAATGATCGCTGACTGGCTTGTGCTTAACGGCAGAGCTAACATGATCAATACTTGGTTAGAGAATCTAGGGGACGACTCTTGTATTCACGGGTCTGTCTTCACCTGTGGTGCCAACTCTCGTAGATGTACTCACTCCTCTCCTAATACTGCAAATATACCTAGTGTTAAAGCTAAGTTCGGTGAAGAGTGTAGGTCCCTTTGGATTGCACGACCAGATAGGTTTATCGTAGGTATTGATGCCAAGTCTCTTGAAGCCCTCCTATTCGCCCACTTCCTAGGCGGACAACAGCAGCATATTGATTACATGATGGGTGATACTCATATCATGAACAAGAATGCTATTGAGGAGCAATTAGGTCTTGAATCCACCAAGGCTCAATGTAAGACAGCCTTCTATGCTTATATCTTTGGTGCATATCCGGCTAAGATTGGTCAGACATTCGGTCTAGACTCCAACATGGGTGAGAAGATCATTGGTGTACTTGAGGCCGCTGTACCGGGCTTAAACAAAGCTATGGCTGATGCTAAACAAGAGTGGAGACAGAACAACACATTCCTTAAATGTCTCGATGGTGGGTATGTCAGGTGCCCTTCTGAGCGATCCGCTCTTAACTACAAAGTCCAACCAGCAGGCGCTGTCTTTATGAAGCAGGCTTGTATTAATCACTATAGTCTAATCCAGCAACATGGATTCGATGTAATGAAGGTTGGTGATATCCACGATGAGTGGCAGTATGATAGTGCTGAATGGTGTGCAGAAGATGTAGGTAAAACTGCAGTGCAGGCTATGGAAGAAGCAGCACCACAACTTAATCTATTAGTACCAATGACAGGAGATTATTCAATTGGGAAAAGCTGGGCAGAAACACATTAAAGATTACAATACATTAATGGAGAAATTGGAAATTATCAGTTGACATAACGCTAAATAACTGCTATAATACTATTACAATACAAAATAACAAGAGAAAAAACAACATGATTATTAAAAACTTAGAAGTGCGTTGGGCAAAAATTCTTGGTGATCCAGTTCCTAAATATGAACCTACTGATGGTAACGAATGGACAGTTGATTTCATTCTGACTGACGAGCAGGTTGCAGAGATGGAAAATGCTGGTGTGACTACTGCCAAGTACATTCGTGAAAAGAATGGCGATAATATCTGGACCTATCGTCGTAGTGAATTGAAGCGTAATGGTGATCCAGCTAAGCGTATTGAAGTCATTGCCGCAGATGGTATGGCATGGCCTCAGAGTAAGCTGATTGGTAATGGTTCCATCGTAGACGTTAAGTATGGTATCAATGAAATCAATGACCGTAAAGGACAACGTTTCAAACCCTCTGCTATTACAATCCTAGTTCGTGAGCATGTGCCTTATGAATCCAAGGGTGATGGTGAAGAGTTCGATATTGATCCTGAAGGCACTAAAGTAGTAGAGAATTGGGACGAAGAATGATTAGTTTTTTAATTGGTCTTTACTTGGGTGGTGGCCTTCTTTATGGCTGCCTTACCTTCCAAACCTTTGGCTTTACAATCGACTTAAAAGACTATCTCTACGATGTCTTCCTTTGGCCTAAGGCTATATTTGACTGACCTAATAGTTTGCATTTTCCTTTTAGTATTATTTGCGTATATGGTGTCCTAACATGAAAAAAGAAATTACAACACTTGTAGATGACATCTACGCACTACTAAAAGATGGTCAAGATATCTCAGATGAACTTTTAGATGAGTTTGCTGGGAATATGCGAGAGTTGATGAAGAGTAGATTATCCACTGAGAAGCGCCGTTCATCCGGGTTAAGGATGTCTCAGATTGGTAAACCTCTTCGTCAACTCTGGTATGAGAACCAAGGTGATGGTATCCCCAGAGAAGAGCTTAGAGGGAATACTCTCTTTAAGTTCCTCTATGGTGATATTCTTGAAGAGGTGACACTCTTCCTTACTAAATGTGCAGGGCACACGGTTGAAGATGAGCAACAAGAAGTCTCTCTTAACGGTATCCTAGGCCACATTGATGCTAAGATTGATGGGCACCTAGTTGATGTTAAGTCTGCCTCCAAGTTTTCCTTCAGGAAGTTTGCAGACGGAACCTTAGCAGAAAACGATGCCTTTGGTTACATGCACCAACTATCAGGTTATGCAGAGTCAGATGAGCTTAAAGGAACCTTAGAAGGTTCAGGCTTTCTGGCTATTAACAAGGAAACAGGTGATCTTGCTCTCATGCCTGTGGACTTAGACGAATTGGAGATGCACTTCCCTTCGGTACGTATTGACAAAGCTAGAGAAGCTCTAGAAAGTAATACACCACCTCCGAAGTGCTATGATCCAGAACCTATGGGTAAGAGTGGGAATATGAAACTAGGTGTAAACTGTTCATACTGCCCATTTAAGAAACATTGCTGGAAAGACGCAAACAACGGTAAAGGGCTCAGAACATTTATCTACTCTACTGGTCCGGTCTTTCTAACAGAAGTAACTAAGGAACCGAACGTTCCTGAAGCAATATAAGAAAGAAATATATGACTGATTTTACAGTATTCGACGGTGGAAAGCAAGAAGAGTCTTCAACCCCGCCAGCAAGAATCTTTGACATTACTTACTTCAATGGAGAAAACTCACAACAAACAGCTTCGGCTGAAGGTTATTTAGTTAGTATGGCTAAGTTCATTGCAATCTGTGAGAACTATACAGACGTACTTCTTACACCAATCTTGGCTATTCCTGATGATCGTATCATCTCTGTAGTAGCAAGACCACTGGCAACAGTGAACTAATATGTCCCATTCCAGAGGGAAGAGGACTAAGGGTTACCGCTCTCGGCTAGAAGCTCTGGTTGCAGCTCGCCTTAAAAAGATGAAGGTCGAGTTTTCCTACGAGGATGAAAAATTTCCTTATGTTGTAGAGAAGACTTATACTCCCGACTTTAATCTTGAGAGCGGTATTCATCTAGAAGTGAAGGGAGTACTTATGCCAAATGACCGGTCTAAGTACTCCCATGTGAAGAAGTGTAATCCAGATGTTACATTTGTATTCGTCTTCGCAAACCCTGACCAGAAAGTCCCCGGAACAAAGAGAATGACACACGCACAATGGGCAGAACGTAATGGATTTAAGTGGCTTAAGGCAGGTGATTTTAAAAAGAAAGATTTAAGGTGATAAATGAATACGTTCCTAATCAGTGACACACATTTTGGACATAAAGGTGTTACTCACTTTGAAAGAGGTGATGGTACGCCTCTAAGACCTTGGAATAATCCTGATGAAATGGATGAAGCTTTGGTGGAAAATTGGAATAGTGTAGTAAAAGAAAAAGACAGGGTTTATCATCTAGGTGATGTAGTCATTAATAGAAGGTGTCTTAAAACACTAGATAGGCTTAATGGTAGAAAAGTTTTGATTAAAGGTAACCATGATATTTTTAAACTTAGAGATTATCTACCTTATTTTGACGACATCAGAGGAAGCCATAAACTAGATACGTTTATTCTAACACATATACCAATACACCCTGAAAGTGTTGCTAGATGGTGTTCTGGAAATATACACGGACACCTACATAGTAATATAGTAAGAAACCTAGACGGAACCCCAGATGAAAGGTATATAAATGTGTCTGTAGAACAGATCAATTATACTCCAATACCTTTTGATACAATTAGAAAAGGATGGAGACCTATTGTCTAAGACACACTTAGTAATTCCTGATAGCCATGCACACCCGGACTTCAGTAATGAGCGATACTCCTATCTATCAAAACTCATCATGGACGTCAACCCTGACGTTGTTATTGACATCGGGGATTGGTTCGACATGGCATCACTTTGTTCATACGATAAGGGGACTAGGGGTTTTCACGGACGAAGATATCAGGACGATATTGCAGCAGGTATTGAAGCTCAAGATAGAGTTCTCTCACCTCTCCGTAAACGAAAAAGGAAACTTCCTAGATTTGTTAGGTGCCTTGGCAATCACGAATACAGAATTGTCCGTGCAATTGACCGAGAACCCGAACTACTTGAGGGAACTATTGGACTCTCTGATCTACAATCAAAGGAATATAATTGGGAAGAACACCCCTTCAACGAAGTTGTAAATATTGATGGGATTAATTATACCCACTACTTTGTCTCCGGTGTTATGGGTCGTCCTATTTCCTCTGCTAATAGCCTACTTACACGTCAAAGAGCCTCCTGTACTATGGGACATACTCACACATTTGAATACAAAACAGAATCAAACGTAGAGGGAAAAAGGTCCCATGCTTTATTCTGTGGTGTCTTCCAAGACTATGACCCGGACTTTGCAGCTAATACTAACTATCTCTGGCGTAGAGGTGTTGTTATTAAACACAATGTTGAAGATGGTAACTATGACCTAGAATGGGTCTCAATACAACGACTGAAAGAGATGTATGGTTAAATCATGGATGAAATGTATAGAAGATTGGATAAGCACTTCACACCGGGTGAACTCGTTGAATTCCTTGGCATTGGAATGCGAGAAGTCTACGAAGCTTTTGATGACAAAATTAAAGAACACTACGTGGACCTAGCGGATGAAGTACTCCTAACACTGGATGTAGAATGTGACTGACGTTAAACGTCAAACCCACTACGAGCAGTATGATATTCAACCAGTGGACTTTATTGTAGAAACAGTAGGTCCCGGTTGGCTCGTAGGTAATGTCATTAAGTATGTAATGAGATATAATGAGAAGAATGGTGTTGAAGACTTGAAGAAAGCTGCACACTATGTGGAGATGTTGATTAATGTCACAGAAGGACGTAAGCCTAGAGACTCTAAGGAAAGCGAAGGCGTCAGCGAAACATCTACTGAAGAACAGCGAGAGTTCTTTGATTTACTGGGTTCCAGAATCACTATATCGAAAGATGGAGAAGTGGGGGTATGACACCACCCACGTTAGAATTATTAGACCTTTGAGGTTAACATGAGATTTGAAGATTTTAAACAACAAGTAAAGATCGAAGAGAACGAAAGAACTTGGAGACTTACTTATGAACACGAAGGTACAGTATACACAGCACCTTGGCAGACCAAAGAGATGCGCGTAGTAGGTGCAGGTACTGAACTTGGTAAGGACCCTTCTAACAAGATTATGGCACAGAAGGTGTGGTTCTTCGAACAGCTTCAGAAGAAATTAAAGGAAAAACAAAATGGGTGAAGTTAAAACACCATTAGTGAAGATGTCTGATCTAACCTTTAAAAGAGTTAATGATTTAGATCTTGAACAGTGTTACATCATTAGTGATACAAATTCACATTGTGATATTCTAAGATTTATTATTGATGATATTGGTTATGAAGAGGCTTTATATTTATTGAAAGACAATAAACCAAAGAAGAATTTAACCGATGGATGAAGCTGTAAAACACACACCTAATATAGATAAAGACAAGGTAATCGAATACTACTCTCTAAAAGATAATGTAGATATTAAATATGTATGCACCACTGAACTAGAACCTTATGGTCATATCTATGACGTATTCTATAGAGCAGATGGTTCCCCACATCCTGAGTTTGGCAACAGATATTTCGGTATCACTACTCATGGAAGCACTGTCTATATTGGTAATGCTGATAAAGTAGAAGAGTTGGAATTCAGTACCTACAATAGTGTGTATAGTCAAGGCACCCACGATTTTAGAAGTACTGGTGATGGATGCTCCATAGATGGTGGCAGAGCTTACTTAAGACTTGTAGGAGACTTTCAAATAGACAAAGTAAAAGAATATAAGGTTAAAGACGGTGAGTTTGTAGATGGATGATTATCAGAACTTTATTGCACTTAGTAGATATGCTAGGTGGTTGGAAGACGAGAACCGTCGAGAGACTTGGCCTGAAACTGTAGAACGTTATGTAGACTACGTGTATAATGACACCAGTGGTTTACCAAATCTAGGGGTCTCTGTAGAAGAGTATGACTTAGTAGTATCTAAAATCAATGATTCTATGGATGCTATCAAAAACCTAGAAGTAATGCCTTCTATGCGCGCTCTTATGACTGCTGGTCCCGCCTTATCTCGTGATAATGTAGCAGGTTACAACTGTGCATATCTTCCTGTTGATAGTCTCCGTGCTTTTGATGAAACTATGTACATTCTTATGTGTGGTACAGGAGTAGGATACAGTGTCGAGAAGTCAAACACAGATAAGTTACCAATCGTTAATGAGCATTTTGAAACAACTGACACAACGATTGAAGTTACGGACAGTAAAGCAGGGTGGGCCAGAGCTTTCAGGGAATTACTCGCTCTTCTTTACAGTGGACAAATTCCTAAATGGGATACAAGTAAAGTACGACCGGCGGGCGCTCGTCTCAAAACTTTTGGTGGGAGAGCCAGTGGTCCTCAGCCCCTCGAAGACCTTTTTAGATTCGCAATTGATACAATCACTAACGCTAAGGGTCGTAAACTCAAACCAATTGAGTGTCACGATCTTATATGCAAAACAGCCGAAATTGTTGTTGTCGGTGGTGTTAGACGAAGTGCTCTTATCAGCCTAAGTGATCTTGATGATCATGAGATGGCTAAGGCCAAGACAGGTCAGTGGTGGGTAACACACCCTCATCGTGCACTAGCTAACAACTCAGCCGTCTATGAAGAGAAACCTTCAGTCGGTCAATTCATGAAAGAATGGTATAATATCTATGAGTCAAAATCAGGAGAAAGAGGCATCTTTTCACGCCCTGCAGTGCGTAGACAAGTTGAGAGAACTGAACGAAGGGAATCTGAAGGTATTGCTTTTGGGACTAATCCATGCAGCGAAATCATCCTCCGCCCCTATCAGTTCTGCAACCTTACTGAAGTCGTTGTCAGACACGATGACACATTTGATAGCCTTCAACGAAAAATCGACACAGCAGTCTTCCTCGGAACAGTCCAATCAAGATGGACAGACTTTAAATACCTCCGAAAAGTCTGGCAAAATAACTGCGAAGAAGAAAGGCTTCTTGGAGTCAGCCTCACCGGAATCTTTGATAACCCCGGACTACTCTCTGGTGAAATAAGTTTACAAGCTCTTAGAAACTATGCAGTCGAGAGAAACAAAGTCTACGCTGACATATTTGGTATTAATCAGTCTGCTTCTGTTACTTGTGTTAAGCCGAGTGGTACTGTATCACAGTTAGTCAACTCTGCATCAGGTATGCACCCACGACACTCTGAGTATTATATTAGAACAGTTCGTGGTGATAATAAAGACCCTATGACTCAATTCCTAATTGATCAAGGTGTTCCTAATGAACCTGATGTAACCAGACCTAAAGATACAACGGTCTTCTCTTTCTACGTAAAGAGTCCTGAAGGTAGTAAACAATTAAATAATTGTAATGAACACCTTTGGATTTGGGAAGATATTCAAGACAAGTGGTGTGAACATAAACCTTCTGTAACAATCTCTATCGAGGAAGAAGAGTGGGTTCAAATGGGCGCTAATGTATATCGTATCTTTGATAAGGTTAGTGGTATTGCACTACTCCCTAAAGATGACCATGTATATCAGCAGGCACCATATCAGACCATCACTAAAGAAGAGTATGAACAAGCTCCTGAGTTAAGTATTGACTGGAGTAAATTAAAGGATTATGAGAATGAAGACACCACAAAAGGAAGCCAAGAACTCGCCTGCTCAGGAGGATTCTGTGAAGTCGTCGATATATCAGGCTAGTAAGAACCCTTCAACACAGATGTGGGAGGTGTTTGAGAAAGGTGAGTGTATTGGACACTGTACCTCTGTACGTGATAAAGAAATCCTATTAGCAACACTAAGAAAGAAAGAGAATGACAAAAAAGGATCGAACAAGCCGAAGGCAAAATCCGAGGTATCTGAAGAAAAGAGCCAAGAAAGTTGAACGAGAAGAAGCTGCTAAACAAGCTTCTGTAAATACATCTCTAACAATAGTCAACTCAAGCCTTACAGACCTAGACACCCGTGTGGATGCTCTAGAGCCATAAAAGAAAACCCCCGCCGGAGATTTCCAGTGGGGGTTCTTTTTATCGTTTGTTCTTTCGTTTGAACTTAGCCGCAGCATTTCGAGAGTCTCGGTGCTTCTGGTATGAGTTCAACTCTCTTTGAGCATCAGCCCTCTCGTATCTATTACCGGACTTAAGCCTATTACTTACTGTACCGGGGATATTAGAGGTCTTGCTTGCTTGGACAACTTTAGAGAATGACCTTTGTTTAGATAACTTCTTCAAGTCCTTATCAGGCTGCATATCTGAGTTACTATAACTCTTCAAAGCTTTCTGCATTCTTGTTGACCTAGCTGGTGCTTTTCTCTTAATCTTCATTCTTGTCTCCTGTATCTGGTTTACCTTTCTCAGCCGTCTTATACATTCTAAGCAAGTCAATTAGAGTCTTACGTCTAACCATTGCATAAGTTGCAGGACCTGATATAGTACCTAGTACTGAAAGAAGAAAGTCGAAGTCTGCTAGGAAAGGTGTATGTTTAGCTGTAAAGCCTGATACTGTACCCAGTATTATAGCGGCTACAAAGTACCCTATAGATTCTTTTCTATCCTTGTTATCAGGCAAAAAGAGCCCTACACTCGCCAAGAAAAAGGAGAGAGCAAAATATTCATAAGTGTGTACCACGAACTCAACTCCTTTCATTAAAATGTTATTTGTCATTAGTTCGATGCCATCTGACGAGTTCATTGTGTGTTAACTTGCATTTTTGATATTCTAGTGCCCATCTTGCTTTAGATTTATCTATTAGGTTTAATTGCCCCTCAGCAGACAGTGAGTCCCATGACTCTTTGGTTATGTCTACTGTATCCAGCTCTTCAGGACACTCTACTAAGTAGACCTCTGGAGGTACTGGTTGTGGTTCTGAGATATACTCTATCTTAGTCGTTGCCTGCGGTTGCGAGGTCGTTGTGCAGCCGTACAGCATCGTAGTCAATAGAACAATCCCCGACAACTTTAACAGGTTTTTCAACTAACTTCTCCTTGATTATAGTTTCTTTATTTTCAATTTTATTCTTTAACTCATTAGAAAGGTTTTCATTTGTCTCCCGAAGATTATTATAAAAAGTTTCTTGAGACTCCTTCAGAGCAAGAAGCTCTTGAATTACATTCTCTTGACCAGAAATTAGAGAGAGCTGTTGCTCTGCTTGACACTGTGCTTCGCCGTTTGCCTCACCTTTCAGGTACACAAGACCTAGAGATGATACCCAAAGTGCGAAAAGCAGAGGAACTAGCCAAATCAATATATTTCCTTTTAAAAGGTTAAACATACCATTTCCCCCAAGAAGCTCTACGTGGCCTTTTATCAATGTGGATAAAGGTGTTGTAACGCCCAATACCTCTAAACCCACATTCTATGGCTATACGTTCAAGTTCCCTCCCCATTTCTTGATTGTCGATAGCGAGGTCGAAGGCAATACCACTTATGTGCTTACTGTTTTTGACACCACCAACAAGCTTATTATAGGCCGGATCACGGTACGCGCTATTTACAATGATGGGACCGCCCCACTTATCTCTCACAGCTTGGAGGGCTACGAGTGCGTCCTTGACAATGAAGAGAGAACGATTACCTTTAGAAGCGAGTTCGTTTGGTGAGAAGTTAGGGGCCAACTCTTTCCACTCTATAACTTGAGCAGGGCTGAGGTGGCTCCAGTGTTTTACATTAAAGCTGTCCATCTAATCCTCTAAATTCTTTAATTAATAGTTCATTAAGAGGTTTACCTGTTCTGAGGCTTTCCTCTACTCTCTTCATAATAAGGTGCTCTACAATTATATCTTGCACCTCTGGTGTGAAATAAGTATCTAAAGGAATACCTAACTCTTCAGCAGCTTGTCTGAGAGTAGTGCCAACTACCTGACCAGCGCCAACAGGAGTAGATATAACACCATCGTTATTCTCTGCTACATACTGAGCATATGGACCTGATGGGTCTTGGAAAGCTAATACCTCTTTGATTGTCATCTCTGTAGGTTTGATAGTCATAAAGACACTTTTCTCAGAGTTATTATAAAGCTTGTCATAATCATTACCAGATTCGGTTTGGTAGATTTTCTGCTTTAAACCAGAAGAGAATTTAGCAACTGTTCGTGCTTGTTCATTATTAGAGATTGAAGCTCTAAGATCAGCATTAACAGCCTCGATAGCGCTAGCGGTCATCTCTTTAGGAGATTTGGTAGGTCTAGGTGTGCTGCTAACCGTACGATCCTCTAACCCTTGTAACACTTCATCACTCAGTTGACCTGATGCAAGGAAATCTCTCTTCTCTTTATAAGTCTTGAACTCAGGTGGGAAGATACCTACCTCATCACCAAGCTGTACACCATAGTCTAGGAACTTGTTCAGTCTCACAACTTCATCATCGAAGTAAGTTCTAGAGTTACCAGTAGAACCTAACTGACCAGCAGTCTGTTCATATAGACCAGTCTTATCATTGTAGACTAGTGTAGGTGCTACACTCTTAGCCCTAGGATTGTTGGAACTAGTTGGGCCAGCACTTCTACCAGTACCTCTGTTACTACCAAACTGAGCCCCGAAATTACTAGCTATTCTCTTTTGAGCCTCCGACGCATTGTATATAGCCGTCGTGAGGTTCTTTTTAATTATAGCTGCCTTAGCAGGTTGAGAGTGGCTGAGAGAGTCTAGTGCTGCCATAGTACCGGGATTGAATAGAATCTTATCCACGTTCTTGACATAACCTTCAGTAGCTACAGTATCCGGGACTGAAGCAGCAGAGTAAGAAACTACCCGCATATCTTCTGCAAACTGGGTCTGCATCGCCACATTGTCAGGATTATCATTCAACTGCTTAGTTGAGATACGAGCTGATTGAGAACGCATCTTGACTACTTGAGTAGCTTTATCAGGATCAGTTACATTTAGAATGGCAGGATCTTCTGCAGCCTTTTGGTAGGTGTCTAATATACCACGAGTCTCTAGAGCCTCTGGGCTTTGACGTCCATTAACAATATCTGTAAGACCTTTAGAGACAAGACCAGTAAGTTCGTCCGCAATCTCATTCTGTTGTGTCCAAATCTTGACTATCTCACCAGAACCTGCTGGACCTGCGATATTAAGTAATGCCATATATGCGGGTGCAACCTCATGACCTAGAAGTACATTACTATCTTCCAAGAACTTGAGACGTTCAGCAGCAAGTTTAGCTGAGGACAGATCACCACTCATAGAGTCTGCAATCATATTCTCATAGATAGCAAATTGGGAGTTGATTCTCTCTACCTGATCAGGAGCAAAGCCTGAAACCTTAGCCAGAGCATCAAGCTTATAGCTTTGAATTACATTCTGGTACTGAGGCCCAAGCTCCATCATCTGAGCAACTAACTCTTCGTCCGATCCAGCAGAAGCAATAATAGATTGAAGCTCTCTGGTTAACTCAGAAGCCTTAGGAGATAAGCTCTGGATAACACTGGATGTTACGTTGTACTCAATCTTATCAATAAGAGCTTTATTAGCTGTGTTCTTTGCAGTTTCGTACTCATGCAGCTTCATACCATTCTCAATCTCAGCCTTAGCTTGTAAGATTGTACGGCCCTTTTCTCTATACTCCTCAGGAGTGTATAGTGCTGGATTGATACCAGAGTCAGTAGCTGCTTTAGTGAAGGCTGCATTAGTAGCAGTCTCTTCATCAAGTTGTGCTGTGAAGCGTGCTTCCTCTGCTCTAATACCTCTGAAGAGGGGATCATCAAGACCCACCTCACTCAAAGCTTGGTAGATAGCGTACTCACTACCTTCATACTTATTCATAAGTCTGGACACAAGAGCTTTAGAACGTACAGTAAACCCAGTCTCAGAGATTGCCCCTGAGTTCTTAGCATTTACTAGTTGCTTAGCTTCTGCTTTATCCTCTGAGAGAATATTGTAAGCACCTCTAGCTAACTCATTCTTAGCAGCTTCATCCTGTCTCCAGTCCTCATGCTTCTCAGCAGCTCTGGCTTCAGCTTCAGGGTTACCTTTGCTGCGACTACTAGCTCTAGCATTAATAAAAGCATCAGCAGTATCAGCAATAGTGCCAAAGATATCAGGCTGCTGTACTGTAGTATTTACCACAGGCTTCTTAAATCCAGAAGTTTGTAGTGTATCAGTTAAACTAGCCATTATTTTTGGGCCTCTTCTGCTTGTTTACGTACTTTTCTAGCATATTCGTCTTTACGTTTCTTTTCTTCAATAGATTTGGAAACACTTTCATAGAGTAGGTCATTGTCGAACTTGTAGACATCAGCCAATACCTCATCGACCAGTTCAGGTGGAATAAGCATCATAACAGCTTTAACCTCATTCCTGATCCTCTCACGATCCCCCCAGTCATTAGCAAGGGCAATCCTGTATTGTCTAAGGATGTTTACAATCTCTTCCTTGTTCTCTTTTCTATTAGCTAACCAATCCATCTTAGCCGACAGGTCTGCTTCTTCTCCTAGTGGAATACCAAGAGCAGCAGCGAAAGCTTCAGTTGGTTCTACTTCAAAGGTGAAGTTACCTTCAGTAGACTGGATCACTCCATACTTCCAAGCCATATAGGCTTTAAGAGTGTTGTTAATAGTAGAGACGTTCTTAGCCATACCAATGAAAGCATTCTCTGTCAGTGGACCTAACCCACGTTCAGCATATGCATATTTGATTACATCACCCATATCTGCAGCAGTGTCGCCTAAGACATTGATAGTGGCACCACCTAGGTTGTCAACAGCCGAGGAGTCACCGTAGCGACCAACGTTGAAGAGTTCCTTGATAGTGTCTGTCCAGAAGTGTCCTGTACCAGCCCTACGGCTGAACGCTACATCTGCTTCACCTGCAGTAGCCATGTAAATAGCTGCGTCAATAGCACCTCTATCCAAGAAGGCTTTGAGAGGCTCTTCATCAAACTTAGCTATTTCACCCTTCTCACCATTTATCTTGTCTGATGCCCATGCAATAAATGGTGTTCCTGCAGGACCATAAAGGAAAGCCTGACTTAAAAATAATCTAAGTTTCTGAGATGTAGTGAACTGCTTACCAAAAAGAGCCTCTAATATTCTAACCGGATATGGAAAGAACTGAGTAGGAATAGACGCAAGACCTTTCTGCCATGCAGCAGAGGATGCCTCAGTCATGTTCATAGACAAGTCTTCAGCTTTAGTGTACACAGCCTCTAGGAAATCCTGAGAGGTTGTTTTTAGGTCTGGCGAAGCTTTACGCACTTGTCTCCAAGCAATATTAAAGGCAACAGAACGGTTCCATCTCTCCGCTTCATAGAAGAAGAAACGACCACCTTCTCGTATATCCTGAGCAGTATTACCTGTTAGGTTATAAGCCTTAGTGGAGTTGAAGTCATTAGCAAGAACATGAGTAGAGTTGACCTCAAGGAAGCCACCATTTCTCATCTCATCCATCATTTCAATTAATTCGTCTGCATTTTTAAAACCCATAACTTTAGGATCAATATTATTAATAACCTCAATCGCAGAGGCTCTAGAGACTTTACCGCCAGATGTATATGCTCTCATAACAGGGAGAGACATCATAGCTTGGAATCCTTTACCAGAGTCGATTGAAGAAGCTGCAAGCATAGTTGTAATTTGCATAGGGAATTGACCGGCGTTAAAGAAACCTAACTTCATATCGAAGACAAGCCCCCTCATTCGATGCATCAAATCCCCACTAGCCATCCAATTAACTGGGGCATTAATCTTCTCACGAACAGCATTAGGGAGTGGAGCCGCTGCTTCATCTACCATTTCTACAATTGATCTAGTAGTTCTTTGAAAGAAGCCATCCTCTTCAGTCGTCCAGTTCATAACCCTCTTAACAACACTTCTCTCTTGGAGAGCTGCAGCAATAATACGACCATCAACACCTTTACGGAACTTGGCATCCCCGAACATCTTGGCATTGGAGCCAGAAGGATCATCGAGGAATGGTCTGTAGGTCTCAACCCACTTCTCCATAGCTCTGATCTTGTATGGACCCATACCCACAGTATTGGCCACGTTGCTAAGAGATTTATTAATAGTTTCGTATAAGTTAAGTACAGGAAGTTCTTGACCTTTAACATCTGTTAATGTACTACCTTTAGGGGAGTAGTAGAGACGACCAACAGTATCCATATTGGAGATATTGCCGGGTAGCTCATCCACCATATCAGTATTGAAAGAGCCTCTGTAGTATGCAGAAGGCATCTCTCTGTCATAGACAACCTCAAAAGGTTCCTCTAGACGGATAGTACCATCATCAATACCTTTAATGAACTCATCAGTACTTGGGTAACCCGGTTCATCTAACAGTTTGTTAATGATTCTTTTAAAACCAAGATCAGTCAACTCACCAGCTCTCCAACGGACAGCCTGCCTGCGAGCATTTTCCATAGTGTCAACCCAACGTCTGACATCTACAACACTTTCACCACCAATCCAAGTTTTAGGATTCATCATGTACTTCTCAAGTGTGTCTGGCTGAACTTCAATAACAGCTTGCTTGGCAAAGTACTTGACCCTAGGTCCGTAGATACGGTGACCACCGGCTCTGTAGTTGATCTGAGTTTGTTTAAGAGGTTTTTGATCTAAGTTAGAAGGTTTGATAACAATGTTCTGAGTTCTAGAACCATCAGGTAAACGCATAGGCTTATCAAGCTCTACCAAGTAGAAGCCATTATCCCTTAACGTCTTAGCGCTAAAATCTTGATCTTTCGTACCGTTGGGGTATGTCTTCTGCTCTTCTGCGTTGTAGATACGACCTTTAGGTCTAGCAGTTGTGATATCCCTGTAGACACGACCATTAGCAGTTACATCCACCTCATCAGAGAGTTTAAACCCTACGGTACTGAAACCTTGAGTGGATTTGATACTGTACAGTTCTGCATTACGGAGAAAGTATTCAATATCATTAAGGTCTTGGAATGCAGTATAAGCTTTCCACATCCTTTCATCAGTAGCTGGTTTATCAATCTCAGTTCGGACTAGAGACAGTAGTTCGTCTTTATTGAACCAACGAGCCTCCTGCTCACCAAATAGAGTAATCTTGTCTAGGAGTTTTCTCTCTTTTTTATTAAGAGGTTTGAATGCAGGTGCAATCTGGTTCTTAAGGATAGAGATAATCTTGTTCCTACGAGCCAAGCTAAGGACAGACAGTCCAAACAGGTCTTCAGATGCAAGTTGTCTGCCACCTAAAAGGTATCTACCAATAGGAGTATAGGCTTTTGTATCTGTAATTGGAGCAAAGAGACCTTTCTCATTCACTGCAGCGTCGAATACAATAGCGTACTGTCCACCAGCCTCTTTCTCAACACGTCCTTTAGGAGCATTAGGTTTAGTCTGCTCCACTGTATCAGGGGTTTCTTTTAGTAGTTTTTTAAGCTCTCTGATCTTAGTATCAAGAGTAGTTCTGAAACCATTAAGATTCATACCCCAAGCAGAGGCTTGAGATGACACAACAGGATCATTGGTTACATCAGTCCCTTTATTAATATTTCGTAATTTATTACGGAAACTGATGTTCTCATCTAACTCTTTGTTGATTATATTCTTGTCTGGATTAGGGATACGTGTAGTATCACCTTTAACCAGTTCAGTAATATCCTCACCAAACTCAACTACCTTACCTTCGTCACTAAGACGGACAGGGTAAAGACCTTTACTTGGGTCTGTATCTACAGCAACAAGACTTTGTTTAATAGGAGAATCATCAGCAATATTAAATACGCTGTAGGCACCCATAAAGCCTGTCTCATCCTTAGCAATCCTAGTCTCCCCTTGTTTAAAAGAGTTTCTAAGAGTGTCTAAAGCTTTTTTAGTAACATAGAGTGTATTATCATCTAATGGATAGAACTTATTATTAGAGGTTCTATACCCATCAGGTTTAGGAGTTGGGGCCGTATCACCTTGAAGTTTGTAATAATCTTCATCTACACTTCTGAAGGTACGGATAGAGTCATACCTCTTATCAAAATCAAAGAACTCTTTACGACCAACTTTACGAGGATTGTAGAAACCACGTCCCATTTCTTTATAAGGGATGCCCAACTCATCGGCCAGAGTGAAGTGTGTGTAGACATCAGCATTAGCAGCGATGATGTTGCCGTTTTTAGTCGCAAGTATGCGTACATCACTCATACCGTTGTTGGTAAGAGCGGCCAGTTCCCCACGAGTAGGGTCAATTACAATATCATCTGATTTGTTAGCGCCTAAGTAGGAGCGAGCAGTTTGAATAGCTTCGTCTTGGTCAGCACCTAACAGGTTAGCTTTCTTAACTACTACCTTCTCACCTACTGATTTTTTAGGTGCTCTAATAACTACATCAGGTGTTTGCAAGCCAAGCTTAGTTGCAGCTCTGAGTGCAGACTGTTCAGATGCGTAAAGACCTCCACCCCTCTTCCCAACAAAGATACGGATAACAGGTGTATTGATACCACTACCCTCAGTCGGGTTGATAATCTCAACGTCTTCAATCTTACGGTTCAATTGCTTAGAATAGAACTCTCTAGCTTTAGTGAGGGCCGCTTCTAGTTCATCTCCTTGAAGTCTATTGAGTTCAGTCAAGTCTGCTAGACCTAACTCCTTAGCTAGACCCTTACCTCTCTCATAACGAGAAGCAGCATCTACACCAACACCAATAGAACCGTCAAGAGCCTTATCAGGATTGACAGCTTTAGCAGGCATTTCATCAGCAATGTCATCAAAAGAGATTCCAAAAGCTTTCTTTGAAGTTGCTTCACCACCTTCTTTCAGAGCTTTCAAAGCCCCAGACATAGTTTCAGCAGCTTCGGTTCTTAATCCAGAGGATACCAAAGCGGATGGGAGTTTAGATACAGCTCTAACACCTTTGAATGCAGCCAGTGCTACACCAGAAGCGTCTAAAGTATTCATAGCATTTTCAGTGATAACTGATGGTGTATTTACCAGTTCTGAAAGAATGGCCAACTCTTGGAGCTTATTCTTGTATCCGAAGTCAGTAGTAGATTTCTCAATATTTGCAATAACTTGAGGTACAAGTGCATCAAACTCCTCTGGAGATAAGTCCATAGACATAAAAGAGGCATTCTCCCGTCTATGAGGACCACCACTAAACACTTCTTCAATGAGTGATGGATTATCACCGGGTACGTTATCAGTACGTGCAGTAGCATCCAGCAAAGGTATAGCAAAGAAGAATGCCATATCTACAGCATTGAAGAACATATTTCTATCTTCAAGCTCGATCTGTGCTCTTTCAATCTCGCGCATGATAACCATCTTACGACGGTCCATCTCAATGCGGGCACCAACAGCGCCTACAGACTCAGACCTCTCAAACAACTCGATCTCAGATGGATCAGCAGTACCCCACATCTCAGACAGGCGTGTAGAAGCCTCCTGCTCAATAGGATACAGTCTGTCGTTCTCCTCTTGGATACGAGCAGCAAGGGCTTCATTAAGCTGACCAGTCACCTCTGGATTACGAGAGGCGGCCATAGCATAGGCAGAAGCCGAAGATTTAATACTCTTTAATCTGATCTCATCTTGAATACGGCCCTCCTCAGCAAGATCAAGACGCTGCCGGTTGATTTGCAACATCTTACTATAGTCGGAGAGAGGATCATACTCATCTGAAATAGTGGCTAGTGAAGCAACCATCGCTTGACGCTCTTTTGCTACTTCATCTAAACCTTCTACTTCAATCTCATCAATCTTGAGAGACTCAAAGGGAGATTCAGGACCCGGTATATTATTAAACATTAATTACCTTCCGGCTAATTTGCCCCAGCTTCCAGTTGCTGCACCAGTTGAACCTGTTTTAACTGCATCGTCAGCTTTAACAGGAGAACCAGCGAATGAAGCTGCTGTAACAGCTAGGTTTGCGACCCCAGAGAAAATCTGAGAGTAGTTACCAAAAGTGGTAGCCCTACCCAGCGCTCTAGAGCCTTGGTCAGATAGACGACCCATTTGATCTAAGAAAGACAGGTTGGCATTACCTTGGCTCACAATAGAACCTTGACCACCTTGTGCTCCAGAACTATCTGCTACACCTTGCCCTTCAGCAGAGATAGCAGCAGTGGCTCTAGCTAGTCTAGCCTTTCTGATTTCATCTCTACGTGCAAGAGCTTGTTGTAGCTCACCCTGCTTCTGTTGAGACTTGTAATACTTCTTCTGCTCATTTGCAGCTTTATTTTGGTAATAAAGACCCCCAGCAGTAGCCACAGCGGCTGTTACTGCTAGTGCTGTTGCGACAGCTTTAGGCCACCTCCTTGACTAAGTGGTTTTCCATTTTATTATATCCTTTACGTTTAAACAGTCTTAAAACTGCGTCTTCTCGTTCGTTTGCGATGCAACTCATATCTATCATGCGAGCACCATTTTGTATGGACCATTGCTCAAATGCTTCAAGTAAACTTCCACCATCTTCTTCTGCAAACCACATAACCTCTTGGGAGATTACATAATTGTAATTGAAAGGTGGGAAGAAGAGAGCCCCAGCAATCATACCCTTATCGTGTAAGAAGATTACTGTTTTGTCACCTGTGATCATATTAACCACAAAACTTTCCATATCTTCTAATACAAAAGGTACTTTATCAACCCAAGGACTCTCTTTAAAGAACTTCACTACCCATAAGAGTACTTCATTCAAGTCGTCTAAAGTGGCTTTACGGATTTGTTTTTGCTTCATAGAAGACATGCCATCCGATAAGCTTGAACCCGTACCCTTGTCTAGACTCACTGAATTTGAATTGTACTGATCTACCACTACCTCTTACCTTATTTCTAGAGTAAAATACATCATAATCTGCAGAGTTAGCTTCTAGAGTAGATGTATCTACGAACATAGTCATTTTAGGTCTATATGCTTGAACTGATGTAGACCATTTATTAGAAGAGGCTCTAGAACTCCAATCCCATTTAGCTTGGAAGAAACAGCTCTGAGGTTGGGTAAGTTCATAACTACCATCACTAAGTTGGATATCTTCTTCAACTCTCTCAAAGAAGACGCCTACGATAGGTGCCTGCTTTCTTCTAACCCCATCCTCTAGTACTTCATAACCTGTAGTAATATACGAGTCATAGAGAGCCAACACTTCATCAGCGTGTGAGCCACCCTCATACTGTTCGTTCTGGACATAAAGAGTGTAGAAATCTACATACTGCCTGCTGAAGAAGTTTCCTACAGAAAGTTTAGGCTCTGCAGTAGTTGTTGAAACATATTTATTCTTAAAACAAAGAAACTGAGTAAAGGTTGCTTCTAACGTTTTATTACCTTCAGTGGGTAGGTATGAGAAGTATGGGGCAATAAAGATACCTGTCCAGTAGTAGTTCTCTGAGGTAGACTGAAGTTCCCAAGGAACAAAGGCTTGGTTGTTCAGATCGTAGATAAGTATCTTTCTGTAAATATAATCGTCTTCATCATTCTCTTTATAAAGCCAGTAAATCTTGTTAGTCGCTGGATCAAACTCACCTTGAGCATTGTTCCGTGACCCATCATTGATGACGTTAAAGAAAGATTTGATAGTATCGTCCGAGAGATTGCTTTTATCGTAAGAGCCATCCACAGGACCAAACTGGCCTATAGTTTGTTGTAGAGCTTGGATACCAATACGGCTCCACCAGAAGATTTTATTATCAGCAGTAACAATAGACTCTTCAGCTTCAGTACCAATATCTGAGATTTGTGTGACAGAGTAGTCAAGTGCTGTAAATCCTGCGGCACCAGAAGCAATAGACCAAACACCATTCTTGGCGAATACAATAACACCACTTCCTAATGCTCTTAGCGCTACAATGTTTTCAGCGTTAGGTATCTCAATCACACCACCATCTGTGGCAATCAGGTCTGAGATGTCTTCTGCAGTAGGGTCAGCCTCTTGGAAGCACTGCCCTGCTCTAGAACTATCTTCTAACGTCGGGCTAAAGTATACTGCGCCTCTGTGACCATAAAACACCCTACCAGAGCTAAACTCGATAGTAGGTGGTCTAGTACTCTCTGTGACAGCCGTGAGGCTGGAGACACCTGACACGGCAGTATAATCTTTGTTGAACGCATCAACAATAAAATGACCCCTAGGAGCCCTAGTGTTACCAAAGAAAATACTACCGAGTAGGGCGGGGTCGAAGTCTCCATTCACATCTTTAGCTACCCACCACTGTTTGTTATTACCGGGATACCTAGACTTAGCAGTATAATACTCTGCAATAGGCCCTGTGGTAGTGGGGTAGGAGTAAGTGTACGGAGCCCCATAAAGAGAGTAAGATGTGATAGTAGTACCGGAGCCTGTAGCTTCAGGGTCTACCCAACCTTGGTTTCTCAGGTTGTAGTGGTGAGCTGCAGTTAAGGAAGAAGGTTCTTCATCAACGCTTAAACCGTCATCCAGACCAATAAAGTCTCTGATCTTAATGTAGATAGTAGAGACAGTAATAGAGTCACCAGACTCATCATAGTCAATAGAGATAGGGTTCATGTAAGGATGGGCTACATACAGTGTACCTTTACCAGATGTGAACTGACAAGGTGTAGCATCCATGCTTCCTGCATAAGAGCTTAACTGGTACGTGGTTAGGTCAACCGAGAAAGACTTACTAGTAAATGTACCGTCTGAATTAATCTTCCAGAAGTACAGACCTTCATCCATTTGGATAACTAGAAAGTGTAGTTCTTCTGTCTTACCGGGCTCTGTCCACACATGGGACTTACCTTTGACTGAACCTAAGGACGAAATGTTATAGAGGTCAGTATCTACTGAGAAGCCAAACCTACGAGTTCTAATCCCATTCTCAAGGATATCGCAGTTCTTCTCATCAATAGATGCACCCTCAGGGTAAGCAAGAGGGCTTGCTTCCGTGATTAATCCTTTAGAAAAGTTCGCGTATAGTTTGTTGGCTTTCGCTCTGGACATCCGGGGTACCTACTTTGGTGAGTTATATCGGTTTTGATTAACCACCTGATTAAACATTGTTCGGCCTGTTGGTGATTAGTAAAACGGCCTCTTAACTCCTTAGCTATCTTACCACCACCATGAGGGCTTATGTAATAGAAACCTGCTGAGTCCAGTTTAATGTAGTACTCTTTGAACCTGTAAGTCAGGTACACTGGATTATCAGAGTGTTTCCTTTTCTTTAACTTTAAAACCTTCTTCTGAGGTTTACCTCTACGACCTACCGTAGTTTTTAGATGAGTGCTCTTTTTCTTGGTCAACTCTAAACCTATTGTTTTGATGTGCAACCTTTTGGCGTCTGGCTCTCTGTTCTTCTTTAGAGTTAGCCACACCTTTGTAATTAACCCACGAAGCTGACTTAGACTCCGCTAGAAGCATTGGGAAAAACCGTGCTTCTAAGTCTGGGGTAAAAGTATCGGAGGCTGTCCATGTAGGAAGAACTTCTGCCCATACCATAGTCTTAGAATTCTGGAGGGTAGAGTCAACAGTTGAGTTATAAGAGTCGAAGACATAGTGCTCATTATCAAAAGAGGTGTAGTAAGTTGGGTGCTGGTCGTTCATAATACGATAAGGTACTGCATCTGTACCGGGGAACTTAACTACTGTAGATGCAATAGAGCTTGTTCTAGAGAGGAGCAGTTTAATGAAATCTTCAGGCTCACACCAAATTACTTCATAGTAGTCGGGTGATGCCACAGTATTCTTGTTGTAGAATAATCGATTAGTTTGATCTACATTAGCAGGGACTTTAAGGATATTAGGTTTATCTGTAGAGTCTGCTAAAGCTTCTAACTGGATAATGTCAAACCGACTTCTTAGTTGGAAGTTACCAAAGTTCTCATAGTAAGTAGTCTTAACTTCCTCAGCTACTTGTTGAGATTCAATAGTATCAGAAATAGAAGAAATCTCTTCTGCATCCATAGCAGAGAGGATATTCTGTACAATTTCTAACAGTGTCATCTTCATTAGTTTTAAACCTTAATAAAAAACCCACCTAAGATACATTTATAGCGTGTCCTAGGTGGGTTCCTTTGTAGTTGTGATTAGCTGGAAGCTACTAGTCCTGCAGTTCTTAAGGCTGCGAGGAGTGCATCCACTTTGTCAGAGATGGCTTGTACTTCAGCTTCAACATAAGTTGCCGAAATATCTTGATTCAGATCAGCAACCGCAGCCGCTACACCGAATGTGGCCTCCCCAACTTCCAATGAACCAACCTGTACGGTCAATCCATTGAAGTCAAGTGTATTAGATTTACTAGCCATTTGCTACCTCTTAAACTGAGCGAGGAAGCGTATACTTGACTACCAGCGTACCCTTACCTGCGGTGAAAGTACCAACAGTACTAAGTGCAATGTAGTTCTTCTCCGTTACAGAGGTGGCTACATCAGCGCCGGAACCGGCTTGCTTAGCGTTAGCACTAAGGTTAGCAGTGGCACCGTTGGTAGCAGTTACCAGACCGTCTGCATCAATTACAGAACCATCTTTTTGGTAGAGACCTGCAGCGACAGAAGTACCACCTGCAGCAGCTTCGTCCGTCATGTAAATCTCAGCAGATTCAATATGGGCTTGATCAGGGATGAAGACATCACCATCATTAAAGCCATCCACTGTACCGTCATTGTCCAGATCGGACGTAAAGTCAGTAGTACCCGCTGGGATTTTAGTAAGGTCGAACTTGACGTGAATCTCTTGAGTCGCGCCGTAACCTTTTACATAACGTGCTTCGTTAGTTTTTCTTGCGTTATCGCGGCCATATTCAATGTACAGGCCGTCAGGATTATTCCATGACATAATTTATATCCTTTCCTTATACAACGTCAGTGCTTGTAAGCACAGTAACAAGGTTCTCAGGACGATAAATCTTCGTACCGTAACGAGCAGTCATAACATATTCTTCACGTTGGAAGTCTTTGTTATACTCACCGTCAACTTCTGGCATTTGACGCCATGCACCGATAAACGGAACAACGTCAGCAGACATAGAGAAGAAGAGGTTACCAACTGCGTTAGCACCGGATGCCACACTATCAATCGTCTCGGAAGTACCACTTTGATCAGCACCGCAGAGTGGGAGATAGTTAGACATGTAAACATCGAAGCCCATGACGTTCTTGAGGAACACCATACCAGAGGTCATACCAGATTCAATAACGCCTTGCCACATCGGGTTGTTGGCAACGTTAACGAGGTTGGTAAGAGTCTCAAGGACATACGATTGAGTCGGATCGATAATTGCGATACGATTCTGTGCAGGAACATGTGCCTTAGTAAGTGAGAGGTTTGCGCGAGCAAAGTCCTCAACCGCAAGCACCGGATTGGTGCCGACAGTACCAGAACCCACCCAACGGTGTGCTTGGCCATTAATAAGGTTTAAGTTACCCGGAACCTGATAACCAGCAGGGTTACCCGTGCGTGGCTGACCTTCTTTAAGGATATGAAGTTCAAGGTCCTTAAAGATAGCTCGGTTCATCGAAGGTACGAATTTACCTTCAAGTTCAGCAGAGTAGAACGAATCTTGACGCTGCTTCTTAGTGATGTACGTAGCCGCAGACACATATTCTGTGATCTGGAACTGGAACTCACCAGTATCCATTGCGGTATATTCAATAGGAGTATCTTCTTGATAGTCCTGTGCAGTCATCTCACCGATGGAAGGGATAGTAAACAGATCGCCGTCAGGGAACTCAGTCATCCAGCGAACATAACGCTGGGCTTCAAGGGTATCCTGAAGAACCTCTTTAATTTCTGTTGACCATACCTCGGAACGGATAAGAATTTCAGTATTGGAAGTCGTATGACCTGCCATATCTTATTTCCTTAAGTATGAATTATTATAATCCACGCTCAGCTCTAATCTTAGCCATCTTAAGGTCTAGAAGACGTTTCTGAACAGGCGGGGACATCCATTTGTGTGGGTCCTCAGTTTTAAGTGCAGAAATATCATTTAACTCTAGTTCCGATACTCTTCGTTTGGTATTAGCTTCTGGTTTCTCTTCTTGGGCTCTTACTTGTTTTACACCAAGAGTTTTATCTTCAGCTTTCTTACCAACTCCAAGAGTTTTAAGAAGGAAGTTAGGACGTTCACGTGCGTCTTTTTGGAGAGCTTCAATTGTGGTCTCAAGTTCAGCAGCTTTTTCTTTCAAGAATGTTTTAGCAGCTTCAGGTGATCCCGTATAAGAGATGATGCTCTCAATTGTAGAGTTATAATTAGCCTCAGCCGTTTGTTTAGCTGTACGGTTGTTTAACAACTCTTCGATTTGTTCCAAGGTGACGCCGCCCTCGGTGCTTGCAGCTTCAACGACTTCTTCAGTGGTTGTGGTCACTTCGCCGTTCTTTTCTTTAAGCTTTTGTAGCGCGTCTTCAACAGATAGGCGAGTTTGTAGTTCAGTTCTTACCTCTTCTAACGAAGAATTCAAACCTTCGATGTGCTTATCAGCATGGACATAAGCCTTAGCTAACTCGTTTACATCTTTATACTTCTTACCCTCACCTACGAGGTCCTCTAATGATACTTGGTCAGCGTCTTGAGGTTTAGTTCCAGATTGGTCATCTGTAAAAATATCTGCCATTCGGTCAATGGTCCTTTATTTCGCATAAATCAATAATATATTGGAATGCTTGTCTCATTCCGTTTTTGTGAGCCTCTTTATGAGACCACGATGGAGAATCATAATCTTCGAGATTACTTTTCTTTAATTCTTTAACCCTATTATAACATATTTCAGATAGTTTGTCAAGTAAAATATTACTATTTCTTAAATAATCTTCAAATTCTTTACGTTTTATAGGGTCAGAGAGCCCTTTAGTCCACTCAGTTTTCATATTATTCCTGTTGTTGGGCCTGTCTGGTCGCCTGTTGTACTTGTTCAGGTGACATTCCTGCTGTCTGCTCTTCCATAATCATTTGCTCAGCAGCAGAGGTTACTTGAGCTGTTCTAGCTTGCTCTTCGATGCGTACATTCTCACGCACGATGTTGTATTCGCCAATCTCAAGAAGGTCTTCGATGATTTCAGCAAGTCTGAGACCAGAGAAGTGTACTGAAACTGATGGGTCTTGTAACATTGGGGTAGCACTGATCTGAGCAAGGTCTTGGAGAAGGTTGGCTTTACGTGCAAATCTACGAGCACCTAGTGCTTTCAACTTACCTTTAGCTGTGATATCCTCTTTAGTAATAGACAAGAAGTCAATAAAGTGGAAGTCAGTATCTTCAATTCTAACCTCTTCAGTTGCAACAAAGTTACGTCTAGCTGTTTCAACCATTGAATTGAGAATAGGCTCAAGGAATACAGTCTCGAAGTGAGCGGTCTTGTTCAGGAAGACTCTATTAGCTCCATTCTCCAGTACTTGAACCTCAAATTTAGTTTTCTCACCCGGAGTCCTGAAACCCATAGCTTGTCGTGGAGCACCAGCAAACTCTTCCATTGTTTGCATGATCTGAGCAATCTCAGAATTAGCAGATAGAGCTGAGGCGTCAGGTGTCATAAACTCTACATCACCATCATCACCTACATAGATTCTAGCGTTAGGTCCGTACTCAAAGTCTTCTACCAACCCTCTGATCTTGAAGACAGGGTGTACAATAAGATCAAGAGCATCTGCTTTAGCATTCTCAAGGTGGTCAAGTCGATACTGGAGACCAATCAGGTTATCCAGAGGACCCATAGCATAGAGGTTATCTGGGCGCTGTCTCCAACCAGCGTGGAAGATAGGAGGAGAACCTAACCATGAAGAATGTTGCTCTTTCTTAATAATATAAGCTCTGTCAGCAACAACGATATGCATATTGCTGTGGAGTGTTTGTGTATCAGTGTCGTATATGTCACCATAGAACTCTAACAGCTCTACGTAGTCACTCTCGAAGTAGTTAGTATATGAGCTGAAACCATCAGCAAGATATGCTGCATTCTTCTTTACATCTCTAGGACCTGCACCAGCAGTCTTGACCTTACCTCTAAGAGCAATCATCTCATGGAAGATTTCCTCAAGGTAACCTTTTTCAGGATGGTCTTTGATAACTCTAGCTATCTCAGCAATAGTGGTAAAGGTTCTCAATACTTTAGGAGACTCTTTAAAAGACGAAGCTGTAGGATCAAATACAATATCCTCAGGGCTGATACGTCTTAGTCGTGGACCTACATAACCTTGGATAGTCTCACCAGTGATAGGGTCTTGATGATACTCACTTACAAACTCCTCCATAGCGAAGCAGTTACCGTAGTCAATGTAATCCAAGATACAAAGAGAGACCTGATCTCTAAAATCAGTCTGTCTCATCTTCTCTCTCATGTAAGCTTCAATAGCTTCTTTCTTTTTCTTGGTATTACTGTCCTTATCTCCACCTTCCCACGAAATAGCTCTGTCATTAGGGAAGATAGCAGACATGTAGTTAGCATGTAGGTTATCCCTGATCTGGCAGAGTTTAGGAAGGTGTGTAGAGTTTTTCCAGCCTAGATTACCTGCAGTCGTGCTGCGAGTATCCGTAGCGAAGATATAGTCTCTGGTCTCTTTAGTTAAAGTGAGCCAACTGTGGCGGAAGTTATTCCATTTGTCGTACTTGAGTGCGATCTCACACGCCATACGGTCCGCATTAGCATACTCTTCAAATGATACAGCTTTAGGCAACTACGCCTCCAAATTTCTTGTGGTAAATAATATTAGATACAGTACTACTTCTCATAGAAGCACTACCGGGCGGTGTGATGTTGTCAATCGCGTTAGAGAGGGCATCCTTACAGTCATCGTGAGGAGGGAACTCCATAATAAGCTCGTCCTCCAGTACCTGACAGTTACCACCCCTATAGTGCCATACAGCACGGTTCTGGTATACTGGATCAAGGACAGCCTTCATTCTCTCTTCTTTTCGTCCAGACTGAGAGTTAGGTTTAACCTCTACAATAGACATCATGATGCCATTAGGTCTCAAGTATGAGTCTTTCAACTCTCGGACAATAGATTGCTGTGCCGAGACAGTCTCAGCTATAAGTTTTTTAAAGTCCCATTTGATATAAGCCTGTAACAGTTGCTCATAATAAACCTTGATAGAGTCTGTTTTAAAGCGAATAACGTCCAATACATAGTAGTTCCTATCTGAATCCATTCCTAATACAATAAGAGCAGTATAGTCAGACCTGTTACCAATACTGTAGGAGAAGTCCATCGCGGCTACGACATTAAGCCTTCTACGACCTAAGCCTTTACCATAATACCAATGACCTTTCTCTTGTGTAAGAAGCTCTTTATCATAATACTGGAACAAGCTTCTGTCTAGTCCAACACCATCACCACTGTTAGGGTCATTATAGTACTGGGCGTAGTATTGTGTCTTGTCTGGATACTTAGCTCTTTTAGTAGCTAGAACACGTCTATCGAATCCGAACCAACGACCATCTGATCTTTGTTGACGTGGCCACAGGAACTCACCTGTACCATCACCTTGATCTTCAACAGCTCTTTCAAATATCTCATAGACAGGTTCCATAGCGGTTACTTCACCATCGTCGTCATAGACCTCATACTGCATGGTAAGCATTTCACCATAGAGGTCTTTAGGGTGGTAACGAGTACCTACAACCCACTCTTGTGCATCAGCACCCTCAATAGAGGCTAGGAGTGAGAACTGGCTCTTAACCTTGGTTCTACCTTCTTCTGTGTAAGCATTCTCATAGACAACAACATCGTCTAGGACAGCTACATCACAGTGGAGACCAGTAATAGCAGTAGTAAGACCACCAGTAAATACCGTAGGGTCTCGTACACCCTCTTCTTTACGTTTAGGGTGATCAACACTGAATTCAGAAGAAGTCCACTTCTCTCTCTTACCAATCTCTGGATGCACCATTTCTGGCCAGTATTTGGTGTAAATAGGAGAGGTTAGGATGTCTTGAATAAACTTAAGCTGTTTCTCGGCTAGGTTTGATGTAGCAGAGACATATAGAATACGACAGTCTGGGTTATTAGTGATGTGCCACGCAACCCTGTATGCAACATACCGGCTCTTACCGTGGTCACGAGGAAGCAGTGTGATTTGAAACCTACTTGCTTCCTCTCTAGTCCACCACCCACACAACTCTTGGTGTACAGAGCCCATCACATTCTTAGGTGCAATAAGCCTGATGAAAGTCTCTAGATCAGCTTCAGCAGCTTTCCTGAACTTCCATTGAAGAGGTGTGAGGGAGTCATCTGTGCGAATAGCCATATATTATGCCAGTGGGAATTTATTAGGACCGATCATCTCCCAGTTAAATCGGGCTGTGACTGTGTTACAGATTGCACCTAATTCATCAAACATAATGAAGCGTACATCTGAGTTTGCGTCAATGTTGCCTCGGTCTTGTTGAATAACAAAAGGTAGGTTACTGCCTGCTGAGAAGGTCTCAGAGATTAGCGTAGCCTTAGCTTGGTAGACTTCCTTAGCTTCTGTGACATTGGCTGCAACATAGCTGAACGGGTCTCGGCCAATAACAACCTTACCATTAGAAAGGGATGTACCATCGAACTGGCCTGTAATCTTAGAGACAAAACCTTTACAGTTTACAATCTCAATCTCTTCAGCGGAGATACCGGTAGGATCAACATCAAGGCTGATGCCATAAGAATCATTCTTACCGTTGACACCGACAATCAAACCATCCTCACACCCTTGGTGGAAGCGCATCTCTACTGCAGAGCTTCCATCGTGCAGAGTACCACCGTTGATAACAAAACCTCTTGTACGGCCAATGTCATAGCAGTAGCGTCCGATATCAAACATGCTCAAGCCAGTGATGCTAACGCTGTCTACTGTCTGTACAGCAGAGTTGATATTAGAGTGACAAGCAACTGATACACCGTCTAGTACGACACCATCAATAATACCGCCAGTAATGGACAAGGACTCTGTTACATCGTTACCGAGGTCAAAGACTTGTATTCCCATAGACACTGAGCGAAGCATCGGGTTGGTGATCGTGACATTCTGACAGTTCTGGACTGCAATAGCTGCACCAACGTTCTCTTGGACAGTTACGTCAGCTAGATCAACAGAACCTGTGAAGGTTGCGCCTCTGAAGGTAATCGCGTCTCCATCATCACCTAAGACAACAAAGGTATAGCGACCTGAGGAGGTAATAGCCATAGAGCGGTACGAACTGTTGGTCAGGTTAGAGCCGGAGCCTAGGGAGACAAACAACGTACCAGATGTAACAGTGACTGGCACTTCTACAATAAAGGCTTTGGTCGTGTCGCCATCGTTTGTACCTAGGTCATAGGAGACACCTAAGGCAGTATTCTGAGTCTGCACAGCATCTACATTACCTGCAGTCCCTGTCCATGTAAGGACGCCACCTGAGATACCTACACCAGTTGCTACAGTCCAGTCTCCGGTAGCTGTGGAGATCATGTTCTGTTTAGTCACTAGTGCGGAGTTAGCAATGTTAGGGGAGGTTACTGTGATCTCACGAGTATCGTTAGTTGCTTTAATCCGTAGACCAGTACCTGCTTGGCGATTCATATCAATAATAGGGTTATTAATATTAACTCGAACACAGTCTTGAATGTCTAAAGATTCTTTGTGGAACTCACCACTATCGTATGTGTAGCAGTTATATAGGATTGGGTTGTTCAGGTTGAACTCGTAAATACCACGGTTGATGTCCATGCCTTCAGTAAGTGTGCTTACCGCATGGAAGTTATTGACAGTGAGGCGTCTAACGAAACGATCAGCAGTTGCTACATCACCATTAGTGTGTAGGCCAGAGTAACATCCATTTACGTACATACCTTCGATAACCATGTCATCAATTTGTACATAAGGGTTTGTTTGGATAGCACCATATACTGAGCTAAGGCAGCGGAAGTTCTCAATGTAGATGTTATCTCCACCATTGAACAGGATAGGAGACACGTTATTTACAAGGAAGTCTTCACCGCCGATATTAGTTACCTGCACAGTACCAATAAGGAAATTGCTAGAACCTCCATCCATCTCCGCATCGATCAGTCGGAAACTAGTGCAACCAGCAATAACTTGGATAATATTAACATACTGCTGAGAAGCCAGCGTCATCACTGCGCCTTTTTCAAAGACACAATCAAACGGGACATCAACTACAACTGCACCTGTCTGGGCAAAGGTACCCGAAGCTGCGAGTGGAGTAGCTGCATTAACGTAGTAATCACCTGTACCCTTAGGGACAAAGATCATTACTTCTGCATCAATGGCTGCTTGGAAAGCAATTCTGTTCTGTGTAGCAGAGGCTGTCAGTCCATCTGACTTACCACCTAAAGCAGCTAGGGAGACTCTACGCCCAGAGGTGACCATATCAAAATGGCCTGTACCATCAGTGAGATCAATGATAAACATATCATCACCTGAGCCAGACCCACCAGTAGTGTAAATGTAAAGAGCATCACCCCCGTCGTTCGCATCGTAGTAACCTTTAGTCTTGACTAGTTGTCCATTAGCGAGGGATGAGCCTGCAAGTGCTTTGAGGTCTGCTACAGAGGAATAGGATAAGACAGTAGTAGATAGGTTGCCAGCAACTAGAGCACTAGCTACTTCATCTACATAACGTTTATTAGCCCCATCTGCTGCAACAGTAGGGTCCTTAAGATTAATGATCTTATTACTATTGAGGTCCAGCTCTGCTTCCATAGAGTTAGGAGTAGACCCATCCCTACTGAGGGTATTGTTGAAAGCTGTCTCTAGAGCGTCTAGGTTATTGTTGTAGGCATCAATAGCTTGGAAGCCATTAGACGTAATATCTGTAAAGGTTGGGTGCTTAGCCATTTATGTTTTTTTCCTGCTTCTACCGTTATCTCTACGGTTGGCTGAGGTACTACGTACCCTTGTATTCTTTCTTGAGTTAGAACCACCCTTTGACAGCTTCTTCTTGTGGTCGATGTCTTTACCACCGCCTCCACCTCTTTTATGTGAGTTCTTTACCTTACCATCTTTAATAGCTCTACGTCTAGCCTTATTTCTTTTAGCTCTATCTTTCTTAGGCTTCGCTTTAGCATTGTATGTCTTCTTGGCCCTCTTTTCAGCCGGAGACATCTTCTGACCTTTAAGTGCCATTAGTTCATCCTTATTCCAATACGTTCACCATCTGCCGCATCTTCTTCAATAAGTCTTACACTCCTTTTCAACTCACCCTTGATCTCTGCCTTGGATGGTCTACCTCTGGAGTCTTTCTTATCGTAGTCAGCCGTAGCCAAGTACTTAGAAGCCGCTAGCGCTTGAGACGAATCACTCTCTGCAATCTCTTTAATCTTCTTGATCGCTTGACTCTTCTCTCTCATACGCAGCTCTTTCTGCCACTTATCATGAGCTTCCCTGAACCAACTACACTTCTCCAGCATAGTCTCCCAGTGCTCATAGTTCCCAAAGAACTTGATGGCAGTCTCGTACCCTGTCGGGTCCTCGGAGACAATGAAGTGAGTTCGCATTATTGGTCGGTCATCATTATCTAGATTCCTTTCCAACCAATATGGAGCTTCTACTTCCTCTTCTTTCATATTAAAAGAACGACAGACATCAGCAAAGAGAGACCTAGTTCTCCAACCCGACTTACCTGCTGATTTAAAGTCCAGACTCATTTCTCACCTTTTCTAGGACGTCTCTTATATGGTTTAGGAGTCGCCTTAATAGTAGGTAGTGTTTTCTCAGATTCAGGTACAATCTTATAGACCCGATCTTTCATTTTAATCTGTGGTTTAGTTAGAGACCGAAGATAATCATCATTCTCTCTAGAGGCTTGATAAGTTCCAGTCTTACCAATCCTATCTTTAGCTTTAGGATTCTTCTTTAAATCCCGTTTTTCTTTAGGTGTAATCTTAACCATTTAAAGTGATCCTAGTTGTTAATCTTTTAATTCGCTTCGCTCATTAGAGACAAAAACCTGAGTGGGTGGGCTAAGGGTGGGTATTACTCCCCCCAGAAACTCTAAGAAGACCACCTTGTCCAGAGGTAGTTGAATAGAGAGAGTGAATTAATCGCTATCGCTCATAAATAAAAAGGAGTTCCTTAGAACCCCCCGTTAACTTATCTCTACTTCTTAGTGGGTCTTTATACCCAAGTGTTTTTACTCTAGAAGAAATACTAATTATGTATAACTTACTTAATATATACATATTATATCATACTTTGGACCAAAAGTCAATACCTTTTCTTAAACTATTTTATAAGACCTTGAAAGTAAAGAAGTAATAGGGACAGAAAGATCTATAGTCAGTTCCTTTTTTACACTTACTAAGGGTGTTTTTCATAATTTCTGTGAGAAAATTTCTTCGCGTGGTATGCACAATACACGGCACCCCCGTCCCCCCTTGTACCCCCCTTCATTAAAATTCCTCCATGTGTCCTTAACATTAATCTTTTCTAAACCTTTTGCGAGTAGAGGCAGTGAGGCATGTAAAAAATCTTTGACATCTTAAGATTCAGTTAATTTGTGTGTCACCACAGTATTAAATCCTCGTAACATTAAACCATTGTAATCATTTGAATCTCTTAACCTTTCCTTAACTCATTCGTGCCATCGCGCACACGATCCTTATTCCATACGAGGGAAGGTCTGTATCATTATGATATGTATAACTTAATCATACATTACGCAATTGTAATTTGATTTCCCATCTGCCCTGTGTCATCTTGTGTTCATCGAAGCACAACGGAGATACAGACATGACAACCCTTCCTAGCGGCTTTAGCCGTACCATGAGCCGCGCTTCACAGCGTGAAACCCTCGCCCGTATGGTTGCAGAACACCGGGCTAATAGTAGCAAGGCTACGCCTCTGGAACAGGCATACTTCGGGCGCAAGTCTTTCCGGGTATCCTAGGTTACAGGATTGTAATTTGACAGGGTGGGGTTTATCCCCTACCTTGCCAGACATAGGGAGTGTAGCTCCCGCTACTTAATAGAGTTCAGGTGAACCTCACCTAGCTGTAGATGGCACTTGGGATAGTCCCTTGCCTGACACTTGCTAACATGTGAGGGGAACCCCCGGTAACGGGAACGCTAGTCTTGACTGCACGTGACGCGTGTAGACCTAGGTAATCCTTAGGGGGCTAGTACGGTTAGTAGCTTACCGCTGCGCATAGGTCAAGTGTATCTTGTCTTGTGCCTAGTGGTAACAACAGAAGAGTATGACCATGTATGGATTTATTCACGGCTTGTTGGAGTTCAAGCGACGTAGTTCTGACATTAGTGTCAGGGGTGCATTCAAACTATGGTTATGGGATATAAAGGGATAGAGTTATGTATATCGAAGAAGAGTTGATTGAACTACGTAAGTCATGGGTCTTAGAGAAAAGTATGGAAGCCGATAACATGAAGGCTATTGAACGCTATCAAGCGGGGCTTATCACGGCTGAAGAGCTAGCTGCACTACTTATCTTTAATATTGCAGTGCACACCAAGAAATTGGAAAGGGTATGTCATGTCTAAACGACCCGGTAAACGTGAACGTATCAAGTCAAAGCAAGCGAAGGCGACCCGTCGTGCAATCATTGAAAAGAATCTATCATCGCCTTACCCGCATGATTTACCTAGAACTGACATTAGGACTAATGCTAGTCAGTTGGCTCGTGTTGAATCTATGGCTCCGTTGATTACCAATGCCAAGGGGTTACGATCACCAAAGAAACACCGTGCATTATCAACAGGCTTTGAATTCAATCCAACGCCACGCAAGGTTACTATTGAAGTAAGCAATAGCTACCAGCCGGAACACCGGAGGAATTACAAGAGATTCTCGTCTAAGTGATGAGATACCACAGGGCCATGTGTCACTGCCCAGCCTTAAAGTGACGCTTCTATTGGAGTATTAGAAATGAATATCGACCTGACCAAACTGCCTTCTGTTAAGCAGCAAATGGCCGCTCATAAGCAGATTGCTACGAGTGCAACGAAGCTGCAAGAAAAGATTCACACCTATGGTGTCATCGCTCTTGCTCACGCTGAACAGCATGGTGATGCACGTATGTTGCAGAACCTGTATAACTCACTGCCTAATGGCCAGCGCCGTGAAGCCCTACTAAAATGGTCTGAAACCTATAGCCCTGTTCGTGTCACGCAAAAGGGTGCGAAGTGCGGTGTGTTGAAGGAATCAGCTAAGACATATGTTCCTTTCGACATTGAAGGCGCTATGGCTAATCCGTATTGGGAGCTTGACGAACGCAACGGATTCAGCCTTGACTTGGATTCGATGAACTTCAAGGCCATTGTGGCTGCTGCTCTTAAGCAGAAACTGAAGCGTATTGATAAGGCTGTCGAAGCCGATGCAGATGAGAAAGACCCATACACCTTGGACTTCAATCCTGATGAGTTGAAAGCAGCTATCATTGCCGACGCTCGTAAGGCTGGGTTTGAGATTGGGGTAGCAACGCCAGAACAGGTGGCGGCCTAAGTCCTAACCGACCATTAATAGGATGTGATACTTCGCATCTACCTAAGGCCCTGTCATGTATTTGATGGGGCCTTTTTACAGTGGCGGAGCCATGCTCCTATTTAGTAGTCTATCTATCATCATGCTAGGGAGACCCCTGCACAATTAACAAGGAGGATGCACTATGAAAAATGTTTTTGATAATGCTAAAGTATTTGGTTATGCTGCAGTATCTGGTGATGCTAGAGTATTTGGTTATGCTGCAGTATCTGGTGATGCTAGAGTATCTGGTTATGCTGCAGTATTTGATAATGCTAGAGTGTTTGGTTATGCTGTAGTGTCTGATAATGCTGAAGTATCTGGTAATGCTGTAGTATCTGGTTATGCTGCAGTATCTGGTAACGCTAGAGTATCTGGTAACGCTAGAGTATTTGATAATGCTAGAGTATCTGGTTATGCTGAAGTATCAGGTGATTCTGCAGTATCTGGTAATGCTGCAGTATCTGGTAATGCTGTAGTATCTGGTTATGCTGCAGTATTTGATAATGCTAGAGTATTTGGTTATGCTGTAGTGTCTGATAATGCTGTAGTGTCTGGTTATGCTGCAGTATCTGGTAATGCTGTAGTATCTGGTTATGCTGCAGTATCTGGTAATGCTGCAGTATCTGGTGATGCTAGAGTATCTGGTTATGCTGTAGTGTCTGATAATGCTGAAGTATCTGGTAATGCTGTAGTGTCTGGTTATGCTGAAGTATCAGGTGATTCTGTAGTATCTACACAACAAGGTTGTATGTTTGGTTACTTCAAAGGTAGGACAGGTATTTACGGTCTAACCTTAACCCGTACTAAACGAGGTAATGTACGGTTTGTATGGGGCTGTAGGTCTGGTGATGACTTGAGAAAATGGCTCAAGCAACCCGGTTATACAGATGATATCAAAGCACCTGTCTTAGCATTCTTGACAGCCTTTGAACTCGCCAATCCAGTATAGGTATCTATCACCGTGCTTGACATCATTGTAAGGAGCACAGCTCCGCTGCTAATATGGTCACTAACGGCCTACTCATTTGGTTTAGTATTACACTCTTGCTTGAAAGGAAGTAAAGATGACACCTCAACAAATCTTTGACACAGTTGCAACACACCTCTCTAATCAAGGGGAACAGTCCTTGAATGAGGGTGGTGATTGTAGGTATCGTGGGCCTAGAGGCCTTAAGTGTGCTGTTGGCCAACTTATTCCAGATGATATGTACTCCATTGCAATGGAACATCGTACAGTTATAGCCCTTGTTGTCGAGTTCACTATGCCTGACTTCTTTACAGACAATCAACAACTCCTCAACAATCTTCAAATTATTCATGACTGTCGTGAAGTAGAAGAGTGGAAAGAAGGTCTTGAGAATCTTTGTAGTGAGCTTAACCTATCACCAACTGTTCTTGACACCCTTGAATTTAAACCCAAAGTAGGAGAATAACCATGCATATTCAAACAACACGTTCTGATGCTGAGATGGCATCTGTTGAGAACATGGCACGTGACATTGAACGGTCTACTTTCCGTAAGTCCAAGATGCCTTCACTTGAACGTCGTCAGGGTGCACAGTGTCACCCTATTTCCCATGAACCTAACACCTCTAAACTGGGTGATATGTACTCACCTGAGGCTTGGGAGTTCATGAAGCGTGCATGTTGTGTGCGATAAGGAGTTTAATTGATGTTTACTATATCTCTGTTTATATTTGCTTTCGCCGCAGCCTTATCTATCATCTCTTTGCTTGGCTGGACTGAGCAGTGGGAAGAACAAGGTTATGAGAATGCTAGCTCAAAGGTCCAGACATTTACTTGGATTCTTATCGTCATTGGGTGGGTTATCTTAGCCCTTGCCCACCTGATCTACTAGCACTTGCCCCCTTGGTGGAATTGGTAGACACGACAGACTTAAAATCTGTTGCCTAGAGCGTACTGGTTCAAGTCCAGTAGGGGGCACCAACATTTAACGAATCAGCAAGGTAGGTGCCTCTGAGCCTACCACTGTCAGGTGTGACATGTGTATCTCTTAGATGCAAATGACAATGCACCTATGGTGTTCAAGGCTGCGGCCTAAACATCAATAACGGTATGGGCTCCACCGTTTTACCTAACGGGCCCACTAATTACTAATTTGTAACTTTACAAAAGTCTAAAAGTATGCTACCCTAGTATTGTTGGGTCCAAGGGTGAAACCCTTAGTATAGAGAGAGTGTTATTATGCGTTATAACTATATACCTACAGATGGCAAAGCTATCAAAGCATTCACAGGTAATATGCCTATTGAAGATAGCGCCATGTCTCAACTACACAATATTGCATCTCTCCCCTTCTTACACAAACACCTAGCAGTGATGCCTGATGTACACATGGGTAAAGGTGCTACTGTTGGTTCTGTTATCGCAACTAAAGGGGCTATCGTACCTGCTGCTGTAGGTGTAGATATTGGTTGTGGTATGATGGCAGTACGTACTACTATTAAGGCTGACCAACTCCCTGACAATCTTCATTCAATCAGGTCTGAGATGGAGGCTGCTGTACCTCATGGCCGTACTAACAATGGTAACATCCAAACAGATAAGGGTGCATGGCAGGATGTACCTATCTATCACCAACTAACAACTAAGCAGTTAAATACTGAGTATGAGGCGATTGTAGCTAAGTACCCTAAAATTCAGCACCAAGCTATCTTCAATCATATAGGAACACTTGGTGGTGGTAATCACTTCATTGAACTATGCCTAGATGAAGAAGGTTTCATGTGGGTTATGTTACACTCAGGGTCTCGTGGTCCGGGTAATAAGATCGGCCAATTCTTTATTGAAAAAGCTAAGCGTGAGATGGAACGCTATCATATTGATAAATACCTACCTGATAGTGATTTGTCTTATCTCGTAGAGAACACTGAAATATTCGATGACTATTTGTTAGCTCTCAGTTGGGCGCAAGATTATGCAAAAACAAATAGAGATGTCATGATGGTCTCAGTACTACGTGCATTAGACAATCACCCGGATATGCCAGACTTCACCACAACTGATGAAGCTATTAATTGTCACCACAACTATGCTCAGAAAGAGAACCACTTTGGTGATAATGTATGGGTTACTCGTAAAGGTGCTGTAAGAGCAAGAGAAGGTGATCTAGGTATCATTCCGGGTTCTATGGGTGCTAAGTCCTTTATTGTTGAAGGTCTAGGTAATAAGGACAGCTTCTGTAGCTGTTCACACGGTGCTGGTAGGGTTATGAGCCGTACTGAGGCCAAGCGTAGAGTAAGCCTTGAAGAACACGCCAAAGCTGTTGAAGGTATTGAGTGTCGAGTTGATGAGGATGTTATTGATGAGACACCTTCTGCATATAAGAATATTGAGGATGTGATGTCTGCGCAAGATGAGCTTGTTAAGATTAGATTCACATTGAAACAGATTGTTAATATTAAAGGATAAGATTATGTATAGAGAAGAATGGATTGTGTTGATGTGGATTATTGGTATCTTTTTAATTGTAGTTGGGGGTATTATTGGTGTCTCCTACATCCACAGTAAATACCGATGCGAGAACTTTGAGCAGATGACTGGTAAGGCTACTGAATATAAGTTTATGGATACTTGTTATATCAACCATGATAATCAGTGGTATCGGTATGAAGAGTACTCAAATATTCTGATTGCTAAAGAAGGTCTCCAAGGAAACTGATTATTTAACCCCTTAGCTCAACTGGAAGAGTAGCTGACTTCTAATCAGCAGGTTGAAGGTTCGAGTCCTTCAGGGGTTGCCAATTTAAATAGGAGTATGTTATGAAACTAGATTACACACCTGTTGTTGATGCATCTTATAGATATATCAAACAACCTTTAAGCCCTCCGTACAAAATTGTACGTGTTTCTGATGGAGTTGCACATGCAACCGCTTCAACAGATGAATTAGTGTCAATAGCATTCACTGAAGATATGTGGGGAGACTTAATACTACACTCAACAGGACTAGTTAATCATGACATTCAGTGAAGAAAATGTAGTCAAACCTAAACACTTTAACACACCTTCAGGAACCTTCCACAACAAAGGTGAAATCCTCACTCGTACAGGTAAGAATGTTATTTACCTACTGTCTTTCCTATCTATCATCATGCTTGCGAGGTACTTGCTGTGAAACTCGTTCTAGATAAGAAGTATATTAACGCCAAAGGCTCTGAGAGGCATATCATTGGTGAGATCACCACCTTTGATGTTGACCATAAGCTGGTTAAAGCCTTCTGTGACCAAGACCAGTTCCTGTATCGGGAGAATGGTCTCTCTCTTGATGGGGAGATGTCTGATCTTATTAAACCTGCTTCTGAAGTTCTAGATGTATACATAATTGTTAATAGAATTACACAAAACATTATGTATAAAAAGTTTTATTATAAACCTAAGTTTGATGAGTTCGATGGCACACCCCAATTCATCAAAGATTACATAACGGTAGGTCAAGCAGGCTGGAAAAAAGTAAGGATGTATATTGATTATGACTAAGATTCTGTATAAAGTGCGTCGTGATGCGGCTAAACGTCTCCGTGACTCAAAGAAACCTATTCCTGATTACCCGGTTCGTAACATTCTTACGAAAAACTCTAAGGGTAAAATTGTAATGAGGTCCATCCCCCGCCCCTCACACAAAGAACGTATGAAGATTCGTAGAGAGTCCTACCAAATACGTAAACAACAGCACCTAGGAGTATAATACAATGAACGAACTCTCTTTTCTTATTTACCTCATTGATGTATTCAACTCAATCAATAGTTTTACAGGGGTGATGTCCTTTATAGCTATTATTAGTTTTATCATAGTGTCATTTTTAACTACTGTCTCTCTATATTGCTATCAGGCACAGGACACTGATGAAAACTTGGCAGCCTATAACGCTTTTCAAAGAGGTTTAAAATACATTATAGTTGTATGTTTTATTGTAGTACCTCTGAACATTTTAGTACCTAATCAGAACACTATGTATATGATTGCCGCTTCAGAAGTGGGTGAAGAGGTTATTATGTCACCTGAGATTGATAAGGTCCGTACTATTATTAATGAAAAACTGGATGAAATTTTAGAGGAGTCTGATGATGAAGATTGAGACGACTAATAAAGCTGGGCCTAAGGAAGTAACTCTTGAGGATTTACCTTGTCTCGCTTATAATATAGATGCAAGCACTAGGATAGTGTACTTGTTAGTTTATAAAAAGACAACCAATGAAGTAATAGGTACTCGATTCAATACCAACTCGAATAGTGATATTATATGCTTTAAACTGACGTGCTTAAAAAATTATATTAAACACGACGGATTAAGTATAACTATCTCCAATGAATAGGGAACACGGGTACATTATCAAAGGTCATGAAATCTCAATGGGGCTCCTAATCTTTGTGTTAGGGGCTTTTTTATGTGCCTCAGTAATGTTTAACATCTCACTCTTGAATAAGAACCAACATGAAAGTAATCGTATTGCATACAATCTAGGTCAAGCTATGGGTGCAGCGTGTACCTCTAGCTCTGTTGTGTGTGCTCATGACTGTGTTGCTCTGTTCAAGAGTGATAACGTATCTATCAACTGCATGACGGGAGTTTATGACAAGGTTGAGGAAGAACAGGTTGATAACTATGTTCTAGATTATATTACTAAACTGATGAAAGAAGATCAATGAAATTATATATGGCTGTATATGGAACCCTGAAGCAGGGTTACGGCAATCACGAATACTATATGTCTGACTTTACCTATGAAGGTGAGGCTGTCTCTGTTAGTGACAACTTTTTCATGGAAGGTGGAGGTTTCCCATTTGTCTATGATAATGTAGAGGATGGGTCTAAGGTTAAGGTTGAGATCTACTCTTATGAACTGCAAGAAGGTACGTATATTGCAGAACTTCTCAAGAATGTAGATGGTCTCGAAGGTCACCCTAACTGGTACAAGCGTAAACTGTTTAACTTCAAGTTTACCGACCGTCCTCAAGAGCTTCCTGTACTAGCTTATATGTATGTAATTGAAGATCACCCTGATGCAGCTCACACTATCGAGCCGGGCCCTACTGTGTCTATTTCTAATGGAGTTATGGAATGGTCCCGATTCTGACAAAAGAACAAAGAGATAAGTACAGGAAAATGACAAGAGACTTCTCAGGTGGTTTAGAATTAAACGACCAATTAGAGGTAAAGAACAGCTTTAAAAATGGTCATTATTGTTATGCATATGCTTGGCATTCTCTACGGAATAAACTAGGTAACTGGCTTCTCTTTAATGTCAACCCTGAGTATACGATTGGGTATTACCAGCAGTGGCTTTTTTCTGTTGACTCACCTTACAAAAATATTGTTACAGACTTGTTTGAAGCTTCTGATCATGTGGTTATTGAAGACTTCGTATACGACTGTAATGATTTTCTTTTCTTACCTGAGGAGATTCACAAAAGATACCCTGTAAAGTATGTACAAAGTTTTCTTATGGCCTACAGAGGTGTCCAAGAAATCATAAGAGATACGCATGAAAACGTGTGGGAATTTATTTCACTTATGTTTACTGCACGTGATCTGAAACATATCCCACCTTGGTTTAAAGTGTGGTGGTTGTATGGGTTTATGTTAAACGGTAACCATTCTATTCTGAATCAGAATCAAAGTGTTAAAAATCATAATATGGATTTAATACTACAAGGAAAGAAATCTCTTAATCTAAGTAATCCAATGATTTCAGAAGTGACTTCAACTGTAAGATCAAGGTATAATGGAGCACCTTGGAAGTTTAGATGTGGTATTGAAGACGACAATTACGGTGAGATTAGTTTTCGCCAACCTATTAACTACGAAGAAAGTTTAAATAAAGCTTGGAGAGAATATAATGAGTCTTAGTAGAGAAGAGTATGAAGGTTTTAACCAAAAGCTCATCATGAATGAGCCTAGAACCTTGTCAATTATTTCAAAGTATGGGACTTCTTTAGATTTACATTCAGGTTTACCTTGTTATGGGTGCTTAGTAGACTACGCGTATCAGCATGTTCTAATTTGCTCGTTGAAATTTCATGATTATTATAATGAAACTCTATTAGATTTATTCTTCTTTAGTAAAGATAGTCCTTATAATTATGTTCTAGAAGATATGTTTACCAACAGCCCTTTTGAAGATCGTAATGAATGGGAAACATATATTAAACAAGTAGGTTTGGTGATCACCAAAGAGGATTTTGTCAAATATCCTGCCCATATCTTAATGGGTTTGGCTATCTTCTATAGAATTTCTTTATTTGGTGCATATTCAGTACCTATGAGGACGTTTGTTAAGGTTTTATCTGACCCTGAGATTACTGATATTGAAAGATGGTTTGGGTTGTGGGTTATTACTTACTCAGGTGTTACACCTTGGTATACCCGTTTAAGTTGGGAAGACTTCAAGGAGTGTAAAGGTAGAAAACCTCTTGAATATGTTAAGAATAACAAGTGGGAGTTTGAAGAGTACGAGTTTGAACGGTTTATAGGGGAATATAGTTTTGTTGATTTAGAGGATTGGTGTGATGACACAAATGTAGTTTACGCCTCTTTAACTCACACACCAGAAACTAAGAACTACGGTCATATTTTTAATGGCTCTGATGCTGGAGACATTTATTATCATATTCAGGACTATCAAACAGTAGAACATTTTAAAGAATTATTCAAGGAATACGAAGGAGATAACGTATGTGCGGAATAGTAGGTGTTGCTGGTGATCTTACCACCAGAGATGAGAGAGTCTTTGACTTGATGCTCAAGTTTGATGAGGTTCGTGGTAAGGATAGTACAGGCGTTGCCTCTATTTTCCCACCTCTGTCTCAGAAAGATAATTCAATTCTTAAAGAGGCTGTACCAAGTCATGAATTCCTTAAACGTAAGGACTATGACAGGCACAGGTCTCAACTAGCTACGTGCTGGATTGGCCACAACAGAGCGGCTACTGCTGGTTTGGTTAATGAAGATAATGCACACCCTTTCCAACATGATCATATTATTGGAGTCCATAATGGTACTCTTGATTCATGGTTCTTGGATTGTCTAGAAGGAGGTGAAGAATTTGGTACGGATAGTGAAGCAATTTTCTATAACATTGCCAAACATGGTGTTGATGAAACTATTGCACGTCTGCATGGTGCTTATGCTCTTGTCTGGTACGATGAAAGCGATCATACCTTAAACTTTATTCGTAATAATGAAAGACCTTTCTTCTATGGTTTTTCTGATGACGGTAAAAGTTTCTTCTTTGGGTCTGACCCAGCTATCTATCATCTTGCTGTCCAGTATACACGGCACAATAAGCCTAAATTGCGTCATGATAAAGACTTGGCTTGGATTCCACCTGTAAATCAGCTTCATAAGCTCCAATTACCTAAATTTATTGGAGATAAATGGAAAAAAGACCAAGATTTCCTTGAAATTAGGACTATTATGGGTGAACAAGTATATAACAGACACCCTAATAACCCTCCAAAACCTGTTAGACAAAGAAGTAGTGTTGCGGGATATAACTATTGGCCAGACGATGTTGATACTGAGCGTGGCACTTGGCGTCTTGTTAATGGTGAATGGGTTGATATAGACGAAGAGGAAAAAAAAGAAGAAGAAAAGGTAGTAAATCTCGAAGAAGAAAAGAAAAAAAGGGAACCTTCCGAAAGAGAGGTAAAGGTAGGTACTGAGTGGAATAGGTATTTAGAGAGTTCTCGCAAGCGTCTTGAGAATGATGAATATCTACAACATGTGTTTAGAACTTGCCCTACTTCTGACGGAGAAGTTCTTAAAATTGAAAAAAGAATTAAAGAGAAGTCAGAACAGGTTGAAAATGCGGATTACTCCTGCTATGAAGATAACCTAGCCTTAGCCAAGCGGGTTATTGGATGGAGTCAGGAAGTAGATTACTGGACAGACCTTATTAAAGCCTACGAAGGTACTATCCAAATTCCAGCTAGAACAGAGGAAGAAAAAAAAACTTCTTCACTAGCATCTGGAAATCAATCTCCAATTAGTCGTAACTCTGCATCACTAGACTCACCGTCTGGTTTTGCAGACCTATCTGATTACGAATGGAGGCAACATATCAGGCATAAAGCTTGTTCAGGTTGTAACTACTCTGACGTAAACTGGCCGGGAGATGAATGTCAACTACTCGATGACAGAAGTCTCTCTTACTTGTGTCCTGAATGTAAGGACTTAGAATACTATCAACAATTCACAATAGGAACTCAAAATGCATAATGTTACCATTGGTGCTGATCCCGAACTGTTCTGTTGGGATGAGGCAAATAAAGAGTATGTAAGTGCTCACCCTTGGATTCCGGGTACTAAAGCGGAGCCCCACCAAGTGATGCGAGGTGCCATTCAGTTGGACGGGGTTGCAGCAGAATTGAATATTGATCCGGTGACAAGTAGTAAAGACTTTATCTCTAATCTACGTATTGTTCAGGATATTGCACAGTCGAAACTCCCTAACCATATTGCTCTGGACCCCACACCAACAGCTTGCTTTACTCGTGAACAGTTTAGAACTATCCCTAGAGTTAACCTCCGTCTCGGTTGTGATGCAGACTTCAATGGTTGGACTCCGGGTGAGATGAACAGAACCCCTGAGATGCCACGGTTCACACGGTTTGCAGGTGGCCATGTACACGTAGGTCTGGACTACAATGGTGAGTCTGGCTCTTATGCACACATCTTGTTCTGTTCTGCTTTAGCACGTCAGCTTGATTGTTACCTTGGTCTAGCCTCCCTTGAGTGGGATGATGATGATGAGCGCCGTAAGGTCTACAAGGCTGGTGCTTTCCGTCCTAAGCCGTATGGTATGGAATACCGTGCACTTGGTAACAGTTGGTTGAAGTCTGACGAACTGATGGATCGTGTCTATGAACTTACAATCAAAGCGGTTGAGAAGTTCTATGACAACAAGTATGCCTATGTAGGTATTGGTGGTGACGTACAGAATATTCTTAACAATGGTGATCGTGAAACAGCTAAGGAGCTTTCTAGTGTTATTCTCAACAGTAAATGATGCACATCAACGCCTTCGTCGTTCCGTCCTACCTATTCAGGGCGCTTGGGTGTATGTAAAAGAAGTCGGTTATGCTGATGATGCTGATGATGAGACTGAAATCTCTATTGTTACAGAGTCTTTAGTAGGCCGTAATAGAGATAGGCTCAATATTACAGGATTGTCTATCCCACACCCTAAGGTAACACTTGGGTGGGTAAATATGAAAAACTGTCTAGTATGGGCTTGCCGATCACCTTATCGAGGAGTGCGGGCGGGTATTAACTCAAACAACACTTATTTTAAGACAGTCTCTCACGAAAATAATACTGACCCACCTTACTATGAATTCCACGACTATATCTTTTCAGATGGGTTTAAAAACATGCTGGATGATGTCTATCCAAGTGTGAGTGAAGCAATAGACAACCCCGTTGGGATGGGTTTTAGTAAGAATTTTGCTGTAAAACCTGTATCCCTTTTGTCATCCCACGTACTATTCCGTGGTCTAGAGGCTGGTGAAGTAGACATGACCAACAAAGTCTTTATTCTGTATCCACGGTTTTCATATTTGAAAGAGTCTCTTGAAAGAGTCTTTAAAGAAAAGGAAGAACATTATGAGATTCGGTGCGCTTAGAAAAATCCCCAAATCTATTCTAGACAACACCATCCAGACTTATATCTATGCTGAGATGCCCCCGGTATCTAATGAACTTATGTTTGGTGTAGAGATCGAGTGTGAATTTCGACAAAGGTTGAACACAGACATTATCAATAATATTTACCCCTCTTGGAATACAACACAAGATGGGTCTTTGAGAGGCTTCTCTGCTGAGTTTGTATCTAAACCTATGTCTTCAGTAGAGATGGGTAAAGCCTTGGAACTGCTGGATAATAAAGCAGCGGATATGCATATTAAAGAATCTGATAGAACTAGTGTACATGTTCATATCAACATGCACGGGAAGACTATTAGGTTCCTGCATAAATACCTAACACTTATGTACCTCTTAGAGAACACTCTTGTAGAGAGGTTCGGTGGAGAAGATAGGGTAGGTAATCATTTCTGTTTGAGAGCTTATGATTGTAATGGTATTGTAGACACACTTGTTGAAGCCTTTTCATCAGGTAGCTATCAAAATATTGTCCAAACAGAGAAATATGCAAACATCAACCTAAGTGCCCTTGCTAAATTCAGCACAGTAGAGGTTAGGTGTCATAAAGGTACTGGTGACTTTAAAGCTATACAAGATTGGGTCTTGGTACTTAAAGAAATCTACACACTAGCCAATGTGTTTGAAGATTCTCAACAAATTATGGGACAATTCTCTGAGCTAGGTACAGTAGGTTTCCTGCAATGGAATCTGCCTTTTGTATACGAGCAGGTTAAGGATGTTCCAAACCTCAGTGAACTTCTCTACCAAGGTCTTGAAATTGCACAAGATATTGCCTTTGCCTTCGTGGAAGTGGAAGACACTAAAGAGATGCAACATTTACAAAAAGCAGGGAAAAGCAAGGATGAGGAAATCTTGGATGAGATTTTCCGCCGGGAAGGAGTTCTACAAGCACAATATGAGGCTTTAGAGAACGTTCCTCGGCGGGGAGAAGTTTTAATGGACGTTCCTCGGCGGGAAGTACGGTGGAATATCCCTTATGAGGACATTTAATATATGAGACAACGTATTTATACACACAACCCCTTCTCACGTAGTGCAAGGGCTCTATCTGAGTATCTGGATATCCCCCGTATTAAGCACGAGAACTCCCGATACTTCACACGCAATAGTGATGTGTGGATTAATTGGGGTGCCAGTGAGATTCCTATCCATCAACCTGACTCAGTGATCAACAAACCTAGTAAGATTGTGGCAGCTTCCAATAAGCTTCTATTCTTTGCTAAGGCTTCTGATACTGAGTTGTTCCGAGTACCTGAGTACACAACAGACCCTGAAGTAGCCAAGGAATGGCCTACATGTGTCTCTCGTACACTTCTGAGGGCTTCGGAAGGTCGTGGCATCGTCATTACCCAAGAAGGCGAAGAGCCTCCTGAGGCCCCTCTATACGTCCGTTATGTAAAGAAGCAACGAGAGTATAGAATCCATGTGATGGACAATGAGGTGATCGACATCCAACGTAAGATCAGAGACCCTGATCGTGAGCCTGATAATTGGCAGATACGTAATCACAGTAATGGGTTTATCTTTGTCCGTAACACACAACAACCTATGGATGAGTCTAAGAAGGCTGCAGTAGATGTTATCAATTACTTTGAACTAGAGTTCGGGGCAGTTGATCTTATCGAAACAGAGTCGGGTAAGACCTTTGTTCTGGAGGTTAATACAGCCCCCGGACTTGAAGGTACAACACTAACTAAATATGGAGATGCCTTTAGGCAGTTATTAGCATGACATATTACCCAGATAATTGGTTGATCATACAAATTAATACCCCTGATGAAATCATTCACAAGGTTATGGCCGGATGGTCTGGAACATATCTGGAAGGGTCTTCTTGGAGGCTTAATTCAGGTATTAAATCTTTTGAAGAAGATGAAAGGGGTATACATTTCCACGGCTATTCCGGGTCAACATATCTAGTATCTCCCCGAAGTGAAACATTTAGTAATTCTATGTCAGGAGCTATAGCTACACTAAGTAAAGCTGTACTAAATAATAAAGGATTTTCTTATAAGATTTTATCTTTTGAGAAATATAAACAATTTGTAACTTTACAAAAAGAAGAAAATATGCTACCCTAGTATTGTTGGGTCCAAGGGTGAAACCCTTAGTATAGACTACTTAATCTCAAACAACTATAAAGAAGAAACTATATGAGATGTTATATTTGTAATACACTTCTAACTCGTGTTGAGTTGGATGAAGATAATCAAGTACTGCCTTGCTCTGATTGTAATGATGAGGTTGAGGCTTGCTTAGATATGGAAGATGAAGAGCTAGAAGAGCTGTTCGAAATTGAAGACTAGTTGTGATAACTGTGGTTCCTCTGATGGAAACCATATCTATCACGACCATGAATACTGTTTCGTATGTAATCACACAAAAAGATATAAAAAAGGTGATGCTAATTTGAACGTAAGAGCACAAGCCGCTGCAGAGAAAGCAGTAGCTTATAATAACAAGAAAGAGATTACTCCACTCCCGGAGAAACATCTCCCCCTCGAAGATAGGGGAATTGGTGTAAACGCTGCCAAGAAATTTAAAGTCACGTACATCGACAACACGGCAGACAAGTATGTACATATTTACCCTTACACCAGAAATGGGAAACACACTGCTAACAAGAAAAGGTTTAGAGATAAGAAAGACTTCCTCTTTGAAGGGGACGCCACCAGACTTGATCTGTTCGGTCAATCTGTATTCCCTGCTGGGTCTGCTCGCTCAATCACTGTTGTAGAGGGTGAGTGTGATGCTCTAGCGGCTTATGAGATGAATGGGGGCTTCCCTGTTGTATCTGTCCGTTCCTCCTCTCAGGCGGTTACTGACGTAAAGAATAACTTCGAGTACCTCAACTCATTTGATGAGATTGTCATCTGCTTTGATGCAGACGAAGCTAAATATGATAATGCAGGCAAAGCACATTACCCCGGACAAGAAGCGGCTATCAAAGTTGCTGAGCAATTCCCTCTAGGTAAGGTTCGTATTGTAACCCTATCTCAATTCAAAGACCCTAATGACTATCTCAGGGCTGGTAAAGAGAAAGAGTTCAAGAATGAATGGTTCCGTGCAGGTAAGTACACTCCTGCTGGTCTCAAACTAGGTAGTGAGATTTGGGATGACATCATCAACCCCCCTCAGCATGAGACTATCCTCTATCCATATGAGGGTCTTAATGTAAAGACCTACGGTATCCGACTCTCTGAGCTTATCGTTGTCAATGCACCCCCTAAGGTTGGTAAGACAACACTCCTAGGCACCATTACCCACCATATCCTCAGGAATACTGAAGATGCCAAGGTTGGTCTAATGAAACTGGAAGAGAGTAACAGAGACACTGCTCTCAATCTTATGTCCATTGAAGCAGGTAAGAGACTGCACCTACCTGATGTATGGGATGCCTGTGATCCTAAGGACATCAAGAAATATTATGATGCAACAGTAAACACTGATCGTATTGTAATCTGGGACCACTTTGGTTCTAATGCAGTTCAGGCAGTTCTGGACAAAATCCACCACATGCACGCACTAGGTTGTAAGTATATAATCTTAGATCACATCTCTATTCTTGTGTCCGATCAATCAGGTGATGAACGTAAACAGCTTGATGAGATTTCAACAAAGATCAAGACCCTTTGCATGGAATTGAATATCTGTGTAATTGCAGTGGTTCACCAAAACCGTGATGGTCAGATCAGAGGTACACAAGGAATTGAACAACTTGCTAACATTGTTATTAGACTTGAGCGTGACAAGATGGCCTCTTCGGATGCTGAACGTAACACAACCAAAGTCTTCGTCACAGAGAACCGCTTCTGTGGTGAAACAGGACTGGCTTGTCACCTATACTATGATCCAGAGACTGGCATTCAGCGGGAAATATCTGAAGAACAAGCAAACCAAGCAAAAATGGGAGAAGCTCCGTGGTAACACTAGTTAAAGCAGGTTATTTAGTCAAGATTACTTCTTGGGAGAATGATGGAGATAACTACAAAACTGTAGAATTAGATGGACTATCTGAAGAAGGTATGAAGGCTTATGTAGCTTTTGCCAAACTTTTCACTAAGTCCTCTGACAGATCAGATTATCATATTGGTAATATTTATAGATCTGAGGTGTGGGAAGAAGATAAGATAAAAAGACTATTAAAAAATCTTCCTCAATCTTGTATTGATTACTTTGATTTCGAAGAATGGGATTGGTGGGACAGAGCTTTTGATATAGGTCTAACAGGTGGAGAGTTCTACACAAGAGTTTGTGACAGGATTCAAGTGTTTAAAGTAGGAGCACCTTGCTTTGCCACTCTTATTGAGGATGAGTACCCATGAAACAAGTAGACATTCTTAATGAGATAAAAATGACGAAAAGGCAATTATTGTGTGGGGAGATATTCTATGAAATATATCGTAGCAGGTTCTAGAAAGATTTCAGACACTAACTTTATTAGAGAGACTATTGAGTCCTTTGATGTAAGTGAGATTGTATGTGGTACGGCTAAAGGCCCAGACTCTATCGGAGAAGCGTGGGCTATTGATAATGATGTACCTATTGCTTACTTCAAACCTAAATGGAATAAGCATGGAAAGAAGGCTGGTATTCTCCGTAACATCGAAATGGGGGATTATGCAGATGCTCTCTTAGCTTTCTGGGATGGTAAGTCTAGAGGTACTAAACATATGATTGACTATATGAAATCAATCGGAAAAGAGGTTCATGTATTTAAGATGGAAGTACCTTGTGAGATAAAAATACCTCTTGAGTTTAATATTAGTTTTGGGTTTGAGTGGAGTCTCTCTCAACAAAAGTACAAATACTTTATAGTCTTTAAACTTGATAACAAGTACACAACTGTGTGTGGATATATAAAAGAAAAACCTACAAAAGAATTCAGAAACAGAGAAATCAGAAAGGTTTTAGATCAAGCACTTGGTCTTAGAGATGATCTATGAAATATATCGGAAAAGAGGTTCATGTATTTAACTTATGATGAACGTTATTGGGTAGTAGATGTTGAGGGTAACTCCTTAGAACCAGACAGAATCTGGGTTACAGTAGTACGTAATGTACAGACTGATGAGGTAATAAGACTTTACAATAGAGAAGATTGGGCTGAGTTCCATAAAGATTATTACATTTATGTAACCCATAATGGTCTCTGTTACGATGTACCTAAAGCTCTTAATCCTCTATGGATGGCAGGTATCAACTACAATAATGTTATTGATACTATGGTCTTATCCCAACTCTACTACCCACGAATAGAGGATGGACACTCACTAGCAGCGTGGGGTGAGAGGTTCGGACTAGAAAAGATTAGCTTTCACGACTTCTCTAAACTCACTGATGAGATGGTAACCTACTGTGAAAGAGACACAGAGATTACAGCTAAAGTCTTTAGAGCACTAATTAACAGACTTAAACAGAGAGGTTACTCAGAACGAAGCTGTGAGATTGAACACAAGTTCAGACACATCATTGCTGAGCAAGAACGTAATGGTTGGCTCTTTGACAAGAAAGCAGCTATCAAACTCTACAGAGACTTAAGACAACAAGAGTACGACTTAGGCTTGGAAATTAAAAAGAAGTTTCCACCGTGGCCTAAGAAAGTAAATGAATACAAATATCGCTTAAAACAAGATGGAACACCTTATGCATACTACCAACAACATGTTGACAAATACCAAATTAAGTGGACGTCAGAGACGACGTATGAGACGTGGGAAGAGGTTGAGTTCAACATCGGCTCGCCAGCACAAAGGGTTGACCGTCTTCTCGATCTAGGTTGGAAGCCTACTAAGTTCACTAAGAAGACGCCTAAAGGGGGTGGTGGTAATCCTCAGGTGGACGAGGAGAGCCTTCTTGAGTTTGCCGAGGAGAGTGGTATACCTGAGGTATCAATGATCGCTGACTGGCTTGTGCTTAACGGCAGAGCTAACATGATCAATACTTGGTTAGAGAATCTAGGGGACGACTCTTGTATTCACGGGTCTGTCTTCACCTGTGGTGCCAACTCTCGTAGATGTACTCACTCCTCTCCTAATACTGCAAATATACCTAGTGTTAAAGCTAAGTTCGGTGAAGAGTGTAGGTCCCTTTGGATTGCACGACCAGATAGGTTTATCGTAGGTATTGATGCCAAGTCTCTTGAAGCCCTCCTATTCGCCCACTTCCTAGGCGGACAACAGCAGCATATTGATTACATGATGGGTGATACTCATATCATGAACAAGAATGCTATTGAGGAGCAATTAGGTCTTGAATCCACCAAGGCTCAATGTAAGACAGCCTTCTATGCTTATATCTTTGGTGCATATCCGGCTAAGATTGGTCAGACATTCGGTCTAGACTCCAACATGGGTGAGAAGATCATTGGTGTACTTGAGGCCGCTGTACCGGGCTTAAACAAAGCTATGGCTGATGCTAAACAAGAGTGGAGACAGAACAACACATTCCTTAAATGTCTCGATGGTGGGTATGTCAGGTGCCCTTCTGAGCGATCCGCTCTTAACTACAAAGTCCAACCAGCAGGCGCTGTCTTTATGAAGCAGGCTTGTATTAATCACTATAGTCTAATCCAGCAACATGGATTCGATGTAATGAAGGTTGGTGATATCCACGATGAGTGGCAGTATGATAGTGCTGAATGGTGTGCAGAAGATGTAGGTAAAACTGCAGTGCAGGCTATGGAAGAAGCAGCACCACAACTTAATCTATTAGTACCAATGACAGGAGATTATTCAATTGGGAAAAGCTGGGCAGAAACACATTAAAGATTACAATACATTAATGGAGAAATTGGAAATTATCAGTTGACATAACGCTAAATAACTGCTATAATACTATTACAATACAAAATAACAAGAGAAAAAACAACATGATTATTAAAAACTTAGAAGTGCGTTGGGCAAAAATTCTTGGTGATCCAGTTCCTAAATATGAACCTACTGATGGTAACGAATGGACAGTTGATTTCATTCTGACTGACGAGCAGGTTGCAGAGATGGAAAATGCTGGTGTGACTACTGCCAAGTACATTCGTGAAAAGAATGGCGATAATATCTGGACCTATCGTCGTAGTGAATTGAAGCGTAATGGTGATCCAGCTAAGCGTATTGAAGTCATTGCCGCAGATGGTATGGCATGGCCTCAGAGTAAGCTGATTGGTAATGGTTCCATCGTAGACGTTAAGTATGGTATCAATGAAATCAATGACCGTAAAGGACAACGTTTCAAACCCTCTGCTATTACAATCCTAGTTCGTGAGCATGTGCCTTATGAATCCAAGGGTGATGGTGAAGAGTTCGATATTGATCCTGAAGGCACTAAAGTAGTAGAGAATTGGGACGAAGAATGATTAGTTTTTTAATTGGTCTTTACTTGGGTGGTGGCCTTCTTTATGGCTGCCTTACCTTCCAAACCTTTGGCTTTACAATCGACTTAAAAGACTATCTCTACGATGTCTTCCTTTGGCCTAAGGCTATATTTGACTGACCTAATAGTTTGCATTTTCCTTTTAGTATTATTTGCGTATATGGTGTCCTAACATGAAAAAAGAAATTACAACACTTGTAGATGACATCTACGCACTACTAAAAGATGGTCAAGATATCTCAGATGAACTTTTAGATGAGTTTGCTGGGAATATGCGAGAGTTGATGAAGAGTAGATTATCCACTGAGAAGCGCCGTTCATCCGGGTTAAGGATGTCTCAGATTGGTAAACCTCTTCGTCAACTCTGGTATGAGAACCAAGGTGATGGTATCCCCAGAGAAGAGCTTAGAGGGAATACTCTCTTTAAGTTCCTCTATGGTGATATTCTTGAAGAGGTGACACTCTTCCTTACTAAATGTGCAGGGCACACGGTTGAAGATGAGCAACAAGAAGTCTCTCTTAACGGTATCCTAGGCCACATTGATGCTAAGATTGATGGGCACCTAGTTGATGTTAAGTCTGCCTCCAAGTTTTCCTTCAGGAAGTTTGCAGACGGAACCTTAGCAGAAAACGATGCCTTTGGTTACATGCACCAACTATCAGGTTATGCAGAGTCAGATGAGCTTAAAGGAACCTTAGAAGGTTCAGGCTTTCTGGCTATTAACAAGGAAACAGGTGATCTTGCTCTCATGCCTGTGGACTTAGACGAATTGGAGATGCACTTCCCTTCGGTACGTATTGACAAAGCTAGAGAAGCTCTAGAAAGTAATACACCACCTCCGAAGTGCTATGATCCAGAACCTATGGGTAAGAGTGGGAATATGAAACTAGGTGTAAACTGTTCATACTGCCCATTTAAGAAACATTGCTGGAAAGACGCAAACAACGGTAAAGGGCTCAGAACATTTATCTACTCTACTGGTCCGGTCTTTCTAACAGAAGTAACTAAGGAACCGAACGTTCCTGAAGCAATATAAGAAAGAAATATATGACTGATTTTACAGTATTCGACGGTGGAAAGCAAGAAGAGTCTTCAACCCCGCCAGCAAGAATCTTTGACATTACTTACTTCAATGGAGAAAACTCACAACAAACAGCTTCGGCTGAAGGTTATTTAGTTAGTATGGCTAAGTTCATTGCAATCTGTGAGAACTATACAGACGTACTTCTTACACCAATCTTGGCTATTCCTGATGATCGTATCATCTCTGTAGTAGCAAGACCACTGGCAACAGTGAACTAATATGTCCCATTCCAGAGGGAAGAGGACTAAGGGTTACCGCTCTCGGCTAGAAGCTCTGGTTGCAGCTCGCCTTAAAAAGATGAAGGTCGAGTTTTCCTACGAGGATGAAAAATTTCCTTATGTTGTAGAGAAGACTTATACTCCCGACTTTAATCTTGAGAGCGGTATTCATCTAGAAGTGAAGGGAGTACTTATGCCAAATGACCGGTCTAAGTACTCCCATGTGAAGAAGTGTAATCCAGATGTTACATTTGTATTCGTCTTCGCAAACCCTGACCAGAAAGTCCCCGGAACAAAGAGAATGACACACGCACAATGGGCAGAACGTAATGGATTTAAGTGGCTTAAGGCAGGTGATTTTAAAAAGAAAGATTTAAGGTGATAAATGAATACGTTCCTAATCAGTGACACACATTTTGGACATAAAGGTGTTACTCACTTTGAAAGAGGTGATGGTACGCCTCTAAGACCTTGGAATAATCCTGATGAAATGGATGAAGCTTTGGTGGAAAATTGGAATAGTGTAGTAAAAGAAAAAGACAGGGTTTATCATCTAGGTGATGTAGTCATTAATAGAAGGTGTCTTAAAACACTAGATAGGCTTAATGGTAGAAAAGTTTTGATTAAAGGTAACCATGATATTTTTAAACTTAGAGATTATCTACCTTATTTTGACGACATCAGAGGAAGCCATAAACTAGATACGTTTATTCTAACACATATACCAATACACCCTGAAAGTGTTGCTAGATGGTGTTCTGGAAATATACACGGACACCTACATAGTAATATAGTAAGAAACCTAGACGGAACCCCAGATGAAAGGTATATAAATGTGTCTGTAGAACAGATCAATTATACTCCAATACCTTTTGATACAATTAGAAAAGGATGGAGACCTATTGTCTAAGACACACTTAGTAATTCCTGATAGCCATGCACACCCGGACTTCAGTAATGAGCGATACTCCTATCTATCAAAACTCATCATGGACGTCAACCCTGACGTTGTTATTGACATCGGGGATTGGTTCGACATGGCATCACTTTGTTCATACGATAAGGGGACTAGGGGTTTTCACGGACGAAGATATCAGGACGATATTGCAGCAGGTATTGAAGCTCAAGATAGAGTTCTCTCACCTCTCCGTAAACGAAAAAGGAAACTTCCTAGATTTGTTAGGTGCCTTGGCAATCACGAATACAGAATTGTCCGTGCAATTGACCGAGAACCCGAACTACTTGAGGGAACTATTGGACTCTCTGATCTACAATCAAAGGAATATAATTGGGAAGAACACCCCTTCAACGAAGTTGTAAATATTGATGGGATTAATTATACCCACTACTTTGTCTCCGGTGTTATGGGTCGTCCTATTTCCTCTGCTAATAGCCTACTTACACGTCAAAGAGCCTCCTGTACTATGGGACATACTCACACATTTGAATACAAAACAGAATCAAACGTAGAGGGAAAAAGGTCCCATGCTTTATTCTGTGGTGTCTTCCAAGACTATGACCCGGACTTTGCAGCTAATACTAACTATCTCTGGCGTAGAGGTGTTGTTATTAAACACAATGTTGAAGATGGTAACTATGACCTAGAATGGGTCTCAATACAACGACTGAAAGAGATGTATGGTTAAATCATGGATGAAATGTATAGAAGATTGGATAAGCACTTCACACCGGGTGAACTCGTTGAATTCCTTGGCATTGGAATGCGAGAAGTCTACGAAGCTTTTGATGACAAAATTAAAGAACACTACGTGGACCTAGCGGATGAAGTACTCCTAACACTGGATGTAGAATGTGACTGACGTTAAACGTCAAACCCACTACGAGCAGTATGATATTCAACCAGTGGACTTTATTGTAGAAACAGTAGGTCCCGGTTGGCTCGTAGGTAATGTCATTAAGTATGTAATGAGATATAATGAGAAGAATGGTGTTGAAGACTTGAAGAAAGCTGCACACTATGTGGAGATGTTGATTAATGTCACAGAAGGACGTAAGCCTAGAGACTCTAAGGAAAGCGAAGGCGTCAGCGAAACATCTACTGAAGAACAGCGAGAGTTCTTTGATTTACTGGGTTCCAGAATCACTATATCGAAAGATGGAGAAGTGGGGGTATGACACCACCCACGTTAGAATTATTAGACCTTTGAGGTTAACATGAGATTTGAAGATTTTAAACAACAAGTAAAGATCGAAGAGAACGAAAGAACTTGGAGACTTACTTATGAACACGAAGGTACAGTATACACAGCACCTTGGCAGACCAAAGAGATGCGCGTAGTAGGTGCAGGTACTGAACTTGGTAAGGACCCTTCTAACAAGATTATGGCACAGAAGGTGTGGTTCTTCGAACAGCTTCAGAAGAAATTAAAGGAAAAACAAAATGGGTGAAGTTAAAACACCATTAGTGAAGATGTCTGATCTAACCTTTAAAAGAGTTAATGATTTAGATCTTGAACAGTGTTACATCATTAGTGATACAAATTCACATTGTGATATTCTAAGATTTATTATTGATGATATTGGTTATGAAGAGGCTTTATATTTATTGAAAGACAATAAACCAAAGAAGAATTTAACCGATGGATGAAGCTGTAAAACACACACCTAATATAGATAAAGACAAGGTAATCGAATACTACTCTCTAAAAGATAATGTAGATATTAAATATGTATGCACCACTGAACTAGAACCTTATGGTCATATCTATGACGTATTCTATAGAGCAGATGGTTCCCCACATCCTGAGTTTGGCAACAGATATTTCGGTATCACTACTCATGGAAGCACTGTCTATATTGGTAATGCTGATAAAGTAGAAGAGTTGGAATTCAGTACCTACAATAGTGTGTATAGTCAAGGCACCCACGATTTTAGAAGTACTGGTGATGGATGCTCCATAGATGGTGGCAGAGCTTACTTAAGACTTGTAGGAGACTTTCAAATAGACAAAGTAAAAGAATATAAGGTTAAAGACGGTGAGTTTGTAGATGGATGATTATCAGAACTTTATTGCACTTAGTAGATATGCTAGGTGGTTGGAAGACGAGAACCGTCGAGAGACTTGGCCTGAAACTGTAGAACGTTATGTAGACTACGTGTATAATGACACCAGTGGTTTACCAAATCTAGGGGTCTCTGTAGAAGAGTATGACTTAGTAGTATCTAAAATCAATGATTCTATGGATGCTATCAAAAACCTAGAAGTAATGCCTTCTATGCGCGCTCTTATGACTGCTGGTCCCGCCTTATCTCGTGATAATGTAGCAGGTTACAACTGTGCATATCTTCCTGTTGATAGTCTCCGTGCTTTTGATGAAACTATGTACATTCTTATGTGTGGTACAGGAGTAGGATACAGTGTCGAGAAGTCAAACACAGATAAGTTACCAATCGTTAATGAGCATTTTGAAACAACTGACACAACGATTGAAGTTACGGACAGTAAAGCAGGGTGGGCCAGAGCTTTCAGGGAATTACTCGCTCTTCTTTACAGTGGACAAATTCCTAAATGGGATACAAGTAAAGTACGACCGGCGGGCGCTCGTCTCAAAACTTTTGGTGGGAGAGCCAGTGGTCCTCAGCCCCTCGAAGACCTTTTTAGATTCGCAATTGATACAATCACTAACGCTAAGGGTCGTAAACTCAAACCAATTGAGTGTCACGATCTTATATGCAAAACAGCCGAAATTGTTGTTGTCGGTGGTGTTAGACGAAGTGCTCTTATCAGCCTAAGTGATCTTGATGATCATGAGATGGCTAAGGCCAAGACAGGTCAGTGGTGGGTAACACACCCTCATCGTGCACTAGCTAACAACTCAGCCGTCTATGAAGAGAAACCTTCAGTCGGTCAATTCATGAAAGAATGGTATAATATCTATGAGTCAAAATCAGGAGAAAGAGGCATCTTTTCACGCCCTGCAGTGCGTAGACAAGTTGAGAGAACTGAACGAAGGGAATCTGAAGGTATTGCTTTTGGGACTAATCCATGCAGCGAAATCATCCTCCGCCCCTATCAGTTCTGCAACCTTACTGAAGTCGTTGTCAGACACGATGACACATTTGATAGCCTTCAACGAAAAATCGACACAGCAGTCTTCCTCGGAACAGTCCAATCAAGATGGACAGACTTTAAATACCTCCGAAAAGTCTGGCAAAATAACTGCGAAGAAGAAAGGCTTCTTGGAGTCAGCCTCACCGGAATCTTTGATAACCCCGGACTACTCTCTGGTGAAATAAGTTTACAAGCTCTTAGAAACTATGCAGTCGAGAGAAACAAAGTCTACGCTGACATATTTGGTATTAATCAGTCTGCTTCTGTTACTTGTGTTAAGCCGAGTGGTACTGTATCACAGTTAGTCAACTCTGCATCAGGTATGCACCCACGACACTCTGAGTATTATATTAGAACAGTTCGTGGTGATAATAAAGACCCTATGACTCAATTCCTAATTGATCAAGGTGTTCCTAATGAACCTGATGTAACCAGACCTAAAGATACAACGGTCTTCTCTTTCTACGTAAAGAGTCCTGAAGGTAGTAAACAATTAAATAATTGTAATGAACACCTTTGGATTTGGGAAGATATTCAAGACAAGTGGTGTGAACATAAACCTTCTGTAACAATCTCTATCGAGGAAGAAGAGTGGGTTCAAATGGGCGCTAATGTATATCGTATCTTTGATAAGGTTAGTGGTATTGCACTACTCCCTAAAGATGACCATGTATATCAGCAGGCACCATATCAGACCATCACTAAAGAAGAGTATGAACAAGCTCCTGAGTTAAGTATTGACTGGAGTAAATTAAAGGATTATGAGAATGAAGACACCACAAAAGGAAGCCAAGAACTCGCCTGCTCAGGAGGATTCTGTGAAGTCGTCGATATATCAGGCTAGTAAGAACCCTTCAACACAGATGTGGGAGGTGTTTGAGAAAGGTGAGTGTATTGGACACTGTACCTCTGTACGTGATAAAGAAATCCTATTAGCAACACTAAGAAAGAAAGAGAATGACAAAAAAGGATCGAACAAGCCGAAGGCAAAATCCGAGGTATCTGAAGAAAAGAGCCAAGAAAGTTGAACGAGAAGAAGCTGCTAAACAAGCTTCTGTAAATACATCTCTAACAATAGTCAACTCAAGCCTTACAGACCTAGACACCCGTGTGGATGCTCTAGAGCCATAAAAGAAAACCCCCGCCGGAGATTTCCAGTGGGGGTTCTTTTTATCGTTTGTTCTTTCGTTTGAACTTAGCCGCAGCATTTCGAGAGTCTCGGTGCTTCTGGTATGAGTTCAACTCTCTTTGAGCATCAGCCCTCTCGTATCTATTACCGGACTTAAGCCTATTACTTACTGTACCGGGGATATTAGAGGTCTTGCTTGCTTGGACAACTTTAGAGAATGACCTTTGTTTAGATAACTTCTTCAAGTCCTTATCAGGCTGCATATCTGAGTTACTATAACTCTTCAAAGCTTTCTGCATTCTTGTTGACCTAGCTGGTGCTTTTCTCTTAATCTTCATTCTTGTCTCCTGTATCTGGTTTACCTTTCTCAGCCGTCTTATACATTCTAAGCAAGTCAATTAGAGTCTTACGTCTAACCATTGCATAAGTTGCAGGACCTGATATAGTACCTAGTACTGAAAGAAGAAAGTCGAAGTCTGCTAGGAAAGGTGTATGTTTAGCTGTAAAGCCTGATACTGTACCCAGTATTATAGCGGCTACAAAGTACCCTATAGATTCTTTTCTATCCTTGTTATCAGGCAAAAAGAGCCCTACACTCGCCAAGAAAAAGGAGAGAGCAAAATATTCATAAGTGTGTACCACGAACTCAACTCCTTTCATTAAAATGTTATTTGTCATTAGTTCGATGCCATCTGACGAGTTCATTGTGTGTTAACTTGCATTTTTGATATTCTAGTGCCCATCTTGCTTTAGATTTATCTATTAGGTTTAATTGCCCCTCAGCAGACAGTGAGTCCCATGACTCTTTGGTTATGTCTACTGTATCCAGCTCTTCAGGACACTCTACTAAGTAGACCTCTGGAGGTACTGGTTGTGGTTCTGAGATATACTCTATCTTAGTCGTTGCCTGCGGTTGCGAGGTCGTTGTGCAGCCGTACAGCATCGTAGTCAATAGAACAATCCCCGACAACTTTAACAGGTTTTTCAACTAACTTCTCCTTGATTATAGTTTCTTTATTTTCAATTTTATTCTTTAACTCATTAGAAAGGTTTTCATTTGTCTCCCGAAGATTATTATAAAAAGTTTCTTGAGACTCCTTCAGAGCAAGAAGCTCTTGAATTACATTCTCTTGACCAGAAATTAGAGAGAGCTGTTGCTCTGCTTGACACTGTGCTTCGCCGTTTGCCTCACCTTTCAGGTACACAAGACCTAGAGATGATACCCAAAGTGCGAAAAGCAGAGGAACTAGCCAAATCAATATATTTCCTTTTAAAAGGTTAAACATACCATTTCCCCCAAGAAGCTCTACGTGGCCTTTTATCAATGTGGATAAAGGTGTTGTAACGCCCAATACCTCTAAACCCACATTCTATGGCTATACGTTCAAGTTCCCTCCCCATTTCTTGATTGTCGATAGCGAGGTCGAAGGCAATACCACTTATGTGCTTACTGTTTTTGACACCACCAACAAGCTTATTATAGGCCGGATCACGGTACGCGCTATTTACAATGATGGGACCGCCCCACTTATCTCTCACAGCTTGGAGGGCTACGAGTGCGTCCTTGACAATGAAGAGAGAACGATTACCTTTAGAAGCGAGTTCGTTTGGTGAGAAGTTAGGGGCCAACTCTTTCCACTCTATAACTTGAGCAGGGCTGAGGTGGCTCCAGTGTTTTACATTAAAGCTGTCCATCTAATCCTCTAAATTCTTTAATTAATAGTTCATTAAGAGGTTTACCTGTTCTGAGGCTTTCCTCTACTCTCTTCATAATAAGGTGCTCTACAATTATATCTTGCACCTCTGGTGTGAAATAAGTATCTAAAGGAATACCTAACTCTTCAGCAGCTTGTCTGAGAGTAGTGCCAACTACCTGACCAGCGCCAACAGGAGTAGATATAACACCATCGTTATTCTCTGCTACATACTGAGCATATGGACCTGATGGGTCTTGGAAAGCTAATACCTCTTTGATTGTCATCTCTGTAGGTTTGATAGTCATAAAGACACTTTTCTCAGAGTTATTATAAAGCTTGTCATAATCATTACCAGATTCGGTTTGGTAGATTTTCTGCTTTAAACCAGAAGAGAATTTAGCAACTGTTCGTGCTTGTTCATTATTAGAGATTGAAGCTCTAAGATCAGCATTAACAGCCTCGATAGCGCTAGCGGTCATCTCTTTAGGAGATTTGGTAGGTCTAGGTGTGCTGCTAACCGTACGATCCTCTAACCCTTGTAACACTTCATCACTCAGTTGACCTGATGCAAGGAAATCTCTCTTCTCTTTATAAGTCTTGAACTCAGGTGGGAAGATACCTACCTCATCACCAAGCTGTACACCATAGTCTAGGAACTTGTTCAGTCTCACAACTTCATCATCGAAGTAAGTTCTAGAGTTACCAGTAGAACCTAACTGACCAGCAGTCTGTTCATATAGACCAGTCTTATCATTGTAGACTAGTGTAGGTGCTACACTCTTAGCCCTAGGATTGTTGGAACTAGTTGGGCCAGCACTTCTACCAGTACCTCTGTTACTACCAAACTGAGCCCCGAAATTACTAGCTATTCTCTTTTGAGCCTCCGACGCATTGTATATAGCCGTCGTGAGGTTCTTTTTAATTATAGCTGCCTTAGCAGGTTGAGAGTGGCTGAGAGAGTCTAGTGCTGCCATAGTACCGGGATTGAATAGAATCTTATCCACGTTCTTGACATAACCTTCAGTAGCTACAGTATCCGGGACTGAAGCAGCAGAGTAAGAAACTACCCGCATATCTTCTGCAAACTGGGTCTGCATCGCCACATTGTCAGGATTATCATTCAACTGCTTAGTTGAGATACGAGCTGATTGAGAACGCATCTTGACTACTTGAGTAGCTTTATCAGGATCAGTTACATTTAGAATGGCAGGATCTTCTGCAGCCTTTTGGTAGGTGTCTAATATACCACGAGTCTCTAGAGCCTCTGGGCTTTGACGTCCATTAACAATATCTGTAAGACCTTTAGAGACAAGACCAGTAAGTTCGTCCGCAATCTCATTCTGTTGTGTCCAAATCTTGACTATCTCACCAGAACCTGCTGGACCTGCGATATTAAGTAATGCCATATATGCGGGTGCAACCTCATGACCTAGAAGTACATTACTATCTTCCAAGAACTTGAGACGTTCAGCAGCAAGTTTAGCTGAGGACAGATCACCACTCATAGAGTCTGCAATCATATTCTCATAGATAGCAAATTGGGAGTTGATTCTCTCTACCTGATCAGGAGCAAAGCCTGAAACCTTAGCCAGAGCATCAAGCTTATAGCTTTGAATTACATTCTGGTACTGAGGCCCAAGCTCCATCATCTGAGCAACTAACTCTTCGTCCGATCCAGCAGAAGCAATAATAGATTGAAGCTCTCTGGTTAACTCAGAAGCCTTAGGAGATAAGCTCTGGATAACACTGGATGTTACGTTGTACTCAATCTTATCAATAAGAGCTTTATTAGCTGTGTTCTTTGCAGTTTCGTACTCATGCAGCTTCATACCATTCTCAATCTCAGCCTTAGCTTGTAAGATTGTACGGCCCTTTTCTCTATACTCCTCAGGAGTGTATAGTGCTGGATTGATACCAGAGTCAGTAGCTGCTTTAGTGAAGGCTGCATTAGTAGCAGTCTCTTCATCAAGTTGTGCTGTGAAGCGTGCTTCCTCTGCTCTAATACCTCTGAAGAGGGGATCATCAAGACCCACCTCACTCAAAGCTTGGTAGATAGCGTACTCACTACCTTCATACTTATTCATAAGTCTGGACACAAGAGCTTTAGAACGTACAGTAAACCCAGTCTCAGAGATTGCCCCTGAGTTCTTAGCATTTACTAGTTGCTTAGCTTCTGCTTTATCCTCTGAGAGAATATTGTAAGCACCTCTAGCTAACTCATTCTTAGCAGCTTCATCCTGTCTCCAGTCCTCATGCTTCTCAGCAGCTCTGGCTTCAGCTTCAGGGTTACCTTTGCTGCGACTACTAGCTCTAGCATTAATAAAAGCATCAGCAGTATCAGCAATAGTGCCAAAGATATCAGGCTGCTGTACTGTAGTATTTACCACAGGCTTCTTAAATCCAGAAGTTTGTAGTGTATCAGTTAAACTAGCCATTATTTTTGGGCCTCTTCTGCTTGTTTACGTACTTTTCTAGCATATTCGTCTTTACGTTTCTTTTCTTCAATAGATTTGGAAACACTTTCATAGAGTAGGTCATTGTCGAACTTGTAGACATCAGCCAATACCTCATCGACCAGTTCAGGTGGAATAAGCATCATAACAGCTTTAACCTCATTCCTGATCCTCTCACGATCCCCCCAGTCATTAGCAAGGGCAATCCTGTATTGTCTAAGGATGTTTACAATCTCTTCCTTGTTCTCTTTTCTATTAGCTAACCAATCCATCTTAGCCGACAGGTCTGCTTCTTCTCCTAGTGGAATACCAAGAGCAGCAGCGAAAGCTTCAGTTGGTTCTACTTCAAAGGTGAAGTTACCTTCAGTAGACTGGATCACTCCATACTTCCAAGCCATATAGGCTTTAAGAGTGTTGTTAATAGTAGAGACGTTCTTAGCCATACCAATGAAAGCATTCTCTGTCAGTGGACCTAACCCACGTTCAGCATATGCATATTTGATTACATCACCCATATCTGCAGCAGTGTCGCCTAAGACATTGATAGTGGCACCACCTAGGTTGTCAACAGCCGAGGAGTCACCGTAGCGACCAACGTTGAAGAGTTCCTTGATAGTGTCTGTCCAGAAGTGTCCTGTACCAGCCCTACGGCTGAACGCTACATCTGCTTCACCTGCAGTAGCCATGTAAATAGCTGCGTCAATAGCACCTCTATCCAAGAAGGCTTTGAGAGGCTCTTCATCAAACTTAGCTATTTCACCCTTCTCACCATTTATCTTGTCTGATGCCCATGCAATAAATGGTGTTCCTGCAGGACCATAAAGGAAAGCCTGACTTAAAAATAATCTAAGTTTCTGAGATGTAGTGAACTGCTTACCAAAAAGAGCCTCTAATATTCTAACCGGATATGGAAAGAACTGAGTAGGAATAGACGCAAGACCTTTCTGCCATGCAGCAGAGGATGCCTCAGTCATGTTCATAGACAAGTCTTCAGCTTTAGTGTACACAGCCTCTAGGAAATCCTGAGAGGTTGTTTTTAGGTCTGGCGAAGCTTTACGCACTTGTCTCCAAGCAATATTAAAGGCAACAGAACGGTTCCATCTCTCCGCTTCATAGAAGAAGAAACGACCACCTTCTCGTATATCCTGAGCAGTATTACCTGTTAGGTTATAAGCCTTAGTGGAGTTGAAGTCATTAGCAAGAACATGAGTAGAGTTGACCTCAAGGAAGCCACCATTTCTCATCTCATCCATCATTTCAATTAATTCGTCTGCATTTTTAAAACCCATAACTTTAGGATCAATATTATTAATAACCTCAATCGCAGAGGCTCTAGAGACTTTACCGCCAGATGTATATGCTCTCATAACAGGGAGAGACATCATAGCTTGGAATCCTTTACCAGAGTCGATTGAAGAAGCTGCAAGCATAGTTGTAATTTGCATAGGGAATTGACCGGCGTTAAAGAAACCTAACTTCATATCGAAGACAAGCCCCCTCATTCGATGCATCAAATCCCCACTAGCCATCCAATTAACTGGGGCATTAATCTTCTCACGAACAGCATTAGGGAGTGGAGCCGCTGCTTCATCTACCATTTCTACAATTGATCTAGTAGTTCTTTGAAAGAAGCCATCCTCTTCAGTCGTCCAGTTCATAACCCTCTTAACAACACTTCTCTCTTGGAGAGCTGCAGCAATAATACGACCATCAACACCTTTACGGAACTTGGCATCCCCGAACATCTTGGCATTGGAGCCAGAAGGATCATCGAGGAATGGTCTGTAGGTCTCAACCCACTTCTCCATAGCTCTGATCTTGTATGGACCCATACCCACAGTATTGGCCACGTTGCTAAGAGATTTATTAATAGTTTCGTATAAGTTAAGTACAGGAAGTTCTTGACCTTTAACATCTGTTAATGTACTACCTTTAGGGGAGTAGTAGAGACGACCAACAGTATCCATATTGGAGATATTGCCGGGTAGCTCATCCACCATATCAGTATTGAAAGAGCCTCTGTAGTATGCAGAAGGCATCTCTCTGTCATAGACAACCTCAAAAGGTTCCTCTAGACGGATAGTACCATCATCAATACCTTTAATGAACTCATCAGTACTTGGGTAACCCGGTTCATCTAACAGTTTGTTAATGATTCTTTTAAAACCAAGATCAGTCAACTCACCAGCTCTCCAACGGACAGCCTGCCTGCGAGCATTTTCCATAGTGTCAACCCAACGTCTGACATCTACAACACTTTCACCACCAATCCAAGTTTTAGGATTCATCATGTACTTCTCAAGTGTGTCTGGCTGAACTTCAATAACAGCTTGCTTGGCAAAGTACTTGACCCTAGGTCCGTAGATACGGTGACCACCGGCTCTGTAGTTGATCTGAGTTTGTTTAAGAGGTTTTTGATCTAAGTTAGAAGGTTTGATAACAATGTTCTGAGTTCTAGAACCATCAGGTAAACGCATAGGCTTATCAAGCTCTACCAAGTAGAAGCCATTATCCCTTAACGTCTTAGCGCTAAAATCTTGATCTTTCGTACCGTTGGGGTATGTCTTCTGCTCTTCTGCGTTGTAGATACGACCTTTAGGTCTAGCAGTTGTGATATCCCTGTAGACACGACCATTAGCAGTTACATCCACCTCATCAGAGAGTTTAAACCCTACGGTACTGAAACCTTGAGTGGATTTGATACTGTACAGTTCTGCATTACGGAGAAAGTATTCAATATCATTAAGGTCTTGGAATGCAGTATAAGCTTTCCACATCCTTTCATCAGTAGCTGGTTTATCAATCTCAGTTCGGACTAGAGACAGTAGTTCGTCTTTATTGAACCAACGAGCCTCCTGCTCACCAAATAGAGTAATCTTGTCTAGGAGTTTTCTCTCTTTTTTATTAAGAGGTTTGAATGCAGGTGCAATCTGGTTCTTAAGGATAGAGATAATCTTGTTCCTACGAGCCAAGCTAAGGACAGACAGTCCAAACAGGTCTTCAGATGCAAGTTGTCTGCCACCTAAAAGGTATCTACCAATAGGAGTATAGGCTTTTGTATCTGTAATTGGAGCAAAGAGACCTTTCTCATTCACTGCAGCGTCGAATACAATAGCGTACTGTCCACCAGCCTCTTTCTCAACACGTCCTTTAGGAGCATTAGGTTTAGTCTGCTCCACTGTATCAGGGGTTTCTTTTAGTAGTTTTTTAAGCTCTCTGATCTTAGTATCAAGAGTAGTTCTGAAACCATTAAGATTCATACCCCAAGCAGAGGCTTGAGATGACACAACAGGATCATTGGTTACATCAGTCCCTTTATTAATATTTCGTAATTTATTACGGAAACTGATGTTCTCATCTAACTCTTTGTTGATTATATTCTTGTCTGGATTAGGGATACGTGTAGTATCACCTTTAACCAGTTCAGTAATATCCTCACCAAACTCAACTACCTTACCTTCGTCACTAAGACGGACAGGGTAAAGACCTTTACTTGGGTCTGTATCTACAGCAACAAGACTTTGTTTAATAGGAGAATCATCAGCAATATTAAATACGCTGTAGGCACCCATAAAGCCTGTCTCATCCTTAGCAATCCTAGTCTCCCCTTGTTTAAAAGAGTTTCTAAGAGTGTCTAAAGCTTTTTTAGTAACATAGAGTGTATTATCATCTAATGGATAGAACTTATTATTAGAGGTTCTATACCCATCAGGTTTAGGAGTTGGGGCCGTATCACCTTGAAGTTTGTAATAATCTTCATCTACACTTCTGAAGGTACGGATAGAGTCATACCTCTTATCAAAATCAAAGAACTCTTTACGACCAACTTTACGAGGATTGTAGAAACCACGTCCCATTTCTTTATAAGGGATGCCCAACTCATCGGCCAGAGTGAAGTGTGTGTAGACATCAGCATTAGCAGCGATGATGTTGCCGTTTTTAGTCGCAAGTATGCGTACATCACTCATACCGTTGTTGGTAAGAGCGGCCAGTTCCCCACGAGTAGGGTCAATTACAATATCATCTGATTTGTTAGCGCCTAAGTAGGAGCGAGCAGTTTGAATAGCTTCGTCTTGGTCAGCACCTAACAGGTTAGCTTTCTTAACTACTACCTTCTCACCTACTGATTTTTTAGGTGCTCTAATAACTACATCAGGTGTTTGCAAGCCAAGCTTAGTTGCAGCTCTGAGTGCAGACTGTTCAGATGCGTAAAGACCTCCACCCCTCTTCCCAACAAAGATACGGATAACAGGTGTATTGATACCACTACCCTCAGTCGGGTTGATAATCTCAACGTCTTCAATCTTACGGTTCAATTGCTTAGAATAGAACTCTCTAGCTTTAGTGAGGGCCGCTTCTAGTTCATCTCCTTGAAGTCTATTGAGTTCAGTCAAGTCTGCTAGACCTAACTCCTTAGCTAGACCCTTACCTCTCTCATAACGAGAAGCAGCATCTACACCAACACCAATAGAACCGTCAAGAGCCTTATCAGGATTGACAGCTTTAGCAGGCATTTCATCAGCAATGTCATCAAAAGAGATTCCAAAAGCTTTCTTTGAAGTTGCTTCACCACCTTCTTTCAGAGCTTTCAAAGCCCCAGACATAGTTTCAGCAGCTTCGGTTCTTAATCCAGAGGATACCAAAGCGGATGGGAGTTTAGATACAGCTCTAACACCTTTGAATGCAGCCAGTGCTACACCAGAAGCGTCTAAAGTATTCATAGCATTTTCAGTGATAACTGATGGTGTATTTACCAGTTCTGAAAGAATGGCCAACTCTTGGAGCTTATTCTTGTATCCGAAGTCAGTAGTAGATTTCTCAATATTTGCAATAACTTGAGGTACAAGTGCATCAAACTCCTCTGGAGATAAGTCCATAGACATAAAAGAGGCATTCTCCCGTCTATGAGGACCACCACTAAACACTTCTTCAATGAGTGATGGATTATCACCGGGTACGTTATCAGTACGTGCAGTAGCATCCAGCAAAGGTATAGCAAAGAAGAATGCCATATCTACAGCATTGAAGAACATATTTCTATCTTCAAGCTCGATCTGTGCTCTTTCAATCTCGCGCATGATAACCATCTTACGACGGTCCATCTCAATGCGGGCACCAACAGCGCCTACAGACTCAGACCTCTCAAACAACTCGATCTCAGATGGATCAGCAGTACCCCACATCTCAGACAGGCGTGTAGAAGCCTCCTGCTCAATAGGATACAGTCTGTCGTTCTCCTCTTGGATACGAGCAGCAAGGGCTTCATTAAGCTGACCAGTCACCTCTGGATTACGAGAGGCGGCCATAGCATAGGCAGAAGCCGAAGATTTAATACTCTTTAATCTGATCTCATCTTGAATACGGCCCTCCTCAGCAAGATCAAGACGCTGCCGGTTGATTTGCAACATCTTACTATAGTCGGAGAGAGGATCATACTCATCTGAAATAGTGGCTAGTGAAGCAACCATCGCTTGACGCTCTTTTGCTACTTCATCTAAACCTTCTACTTCAATCTCATCAATCTTGAGAGACTCAAAGGGAGATTCAGGACCCGGTATATTATTAAACATTAATTACCTTCCGGCTAATTTGCCCCAGCTTCCAGTTGCTGCACCAGTTGAACCTGTTTTAACTGCATCGTCAGCTTTAACAGGAGAACCAGCGAATGAAGCTGCTGTAACAGCTAGGTTTGCGACCCCAGAGAAAATCTGAGAGTAGTTACCAAAAGTGGTAGCCCTACCCAGCGCTCTAGAGCCTTGGTCAGATAGACGACCCATTTGATCTAAGAAAGACAGGTTGGCATTACCTTGGCTCACAATAGAACCTTGACCACCTTGTGCTCCAGAACTATCTGCTACACCTTGCCCTTCAGCAGAGATAGCAGCAGTGGCTCTAGCTAGTCTAGCCTTTCTGATTTCATCTCTACGTGCAAGAGCTTGTTGTAGCTCACCCTGCTTCTGTTGAGACTTGTAATACTTCTTCTGCTCATTTGCAGCTTTATTTTGGTAATAAAGACCCCCAGCAGTAGCCACAGCGGCTGTTACTGCTAGTGCTGTTGCGACAGCTTTAGGCCACCTCCTTGACTAAGTGGTTTTCCATTTTATTATATCCTTTACGTTTAAACAGTCTTAAAACTGCGTCTTCTCGTTCGTTTGCGATGCAACTCATATCTATCATGCGAGCACCATTTTGTATGGACCATTGCTCAAATGCTTCAAGTAAACTTCCACCATCTTCTTCTGCAAACCACATAACCTCTTGGGAGATTACATAATTGTAATTGAAAGGTGGGAAGAAGAGAGCCCCAGCAATCATACCCTTATCGTGTAAGAAGATTACTGTTTTGTCACCTGTGATCATATTAACCACAAAACTTTCCATATCTTCTAATACAAAAGGTACTTTATCAACCCAAGGACTCTCTTTAAAGAACTTCACTACCCATAAGAGTACTTCATTCAAGTCGTCTAAAGTGGCTTTACGGATTTGTTTTTGCTTCATAGAAGACATGCCATCCGATAAGCTTGAACCCGTACCCTTGTCTAGACTCACTGAATTTGAATTGTACTGATCTACCACTACCTCTTACCTTATTTCTAGAGTAAAATACATCATAATCTGCAGAGTTAGCTTCTAGAGTAGATGTATCTACGAACATAGTCATTTTAGGTCTATATGCTTGAACTGATGTAGACCATTTATTAGAAGAGGCTCTAGAACTCCAATCCCATTTAGCTTGGAAGAAACAGCTCTGAGGTTGGGTAAGTTCATAACTACCATCACTAAGTTGGATATCTTCTTCAACTCTCTCAAAGAAGACGCCTACGATAGGTGCCTGCTTTCTTCTAACCCCATCCTCTAGTACTTCATAACCTGTAGTAATATACGAGTCATAGAGAGCCAACACTTCATCAGCGTGTGAGCCACCCTCATACTGTTCGTTCTGGACATAAAGAGTGTAGAAATCTACATACTGCCTGCTGAAGAAGTTTCCTACAGAAAGTTTAGGCTCTGCAGTAGTTGTTGAAACATATTTATTCTTAAAACAAAGAAACTGAGTAAAGGTTGCTTCTAACGTTTTATTACCTTCAGTGGGTAGGTATGAGAAGTATGGGGCAATAAAGATACCTGTCCAGTAGTAGTTCTCTGAGGTAGACTGAAGTTCCCAAGGAACAAAGGCTTGGTTGTTCAGATCGTAGATAAGTATCTTTCTGTAAATATAATCGTCTTCATCATTCTCTTTATAAAGCCAGTAAATCTTGTTAGTCGCTGGATCAAACTCACCTTGAGCATTGTTCCGTGACCCATCATTGATGACGTTAAAGAAAGATTTGATAGTATCGTCCGAGAGATTGCTTTTATCGTAAGAGCCATCCACAGGACCAAACTGGCCTATAGTTTGTTGTAGAGCTTGGATACCAATACGGCTCCACCAGAAGATTTTATTATCAGCAGTAACAATAGACTCTTCAGCTTCAGTACCAATATCTGAGATTTGTGTGACAGAGTAGTCAAGTGCTGTAAATCCTGCGGCACCAGAAGCAATAGACCAAACACCATTCTTGGCGAATACAATAACACCACTTCCTAATGCTCTTAGCGCTACAATGTTTTCAGCGTTAGGTATCTCAATCACACCACCATCTGTGGCAATCAGGTCTGAGATGTCTTCTGCAGTAGGGTCAGCCTCTTGGAAGCACTGCCCTGCTCTAGAACTATCTTCTAACGTCGGGCTAAAGTATACTGCGCCTCTGTGACCATAAAACACCCTACCAGAGCTAAACTCGATAGTAGGTGGTCTAGTACTCTCTGTGACAGCCGTGAGGCTGGAGACACCTGACACGGCAGTATAATCTTTGTTGAACGCATCAACAATAAAATGACCCCTAGGAGCCCTAGTGTTACCAAAGAAAATACTACCGAGTAGGGCGGGGTCGAAGTCTCCATTCACATCTTTAGCTACCCACCACTGTTTGTTATTACCGGGATACCTAGACTTAGCAGTATAATACTCTGCAATAGGCCCTGTGGTAGTGGGGTAGGAGTAAGTGTACGGAGCCCCATAAAGAGAGTAAGATGTGATAGTAGTACCGGAGCCTGTAGCTTCAGGGTCTACCCAACCTTGGTTTCTCAGGTTGTAGTGGTGAGCTGCAGTTAAGGAAGAAGGTTCTTCATCAACGCTTAAACCGTCATCCAGACCAATAAAGTCTCTGATCTTAATGTAGATAGTAGAGACAGTAATAGAGTCACCAGACTCATCATAGTCAATAGAGATAGGGTTCATGTAAGGATGGGCTACATACAGTGTACCTTTACCAGATGTGAACTGACAAGGTGTAGCATCCATGCTTCCTGCATAAGAGCTTAACTGGTACGTGGTTAGGTCAACCGAGAAAGACTTACTAGTAAATGTACCGTCTGAATTAATCTTCCAGAAGTACAGACCTTCATCCATTTGGATAACTAGAAAGTGTAGTTCTTCTGTCTTACCGGGCTCTGTCCACACATGGGACTTACCTTTGACTGAACCTAAGGACGAAATGTTATAGAGGTCAGTATCTACTGAGAAGCCAAACCTACGAGTTCTAATCCCATTCTCAAGGATATCGCAGTTCTTCTCATCAATAGATGCACCCTCAGGGTAAGCAAGAGGGCTTGCTTCCGTGATTAATCCTTTAGAAAAGTTCGCGTATAGTTTGTTGGCTTTCGCTCTGGACATCCGGGGTACCTACTTTGGTGAGTTATATCGGTTTTGATTAACCACCTGATTAAACATTGTTCGGCCTGTTGGTGATTAGTAAAACGGCCTCTTAACTCCTTAGCTATCTTACCACCACCATGAGGGCTTATGTAATAGAAACCTGCTGAGTCCAGTTTAATGTAGTACTCTTTGAACCTGTAAGTCAGGTACACTGGATTATCAGAGTGTTTCCTTTTCTTTAACTTTAAAACCTTCTTCTGAGGTTTACCTCTACGACCTACCGTAGTTTTTAGATGAGTGCTCTTTTTCTTGGTCAACTCTAAACCTATTGTTTTGATGTGCAACCTTTTGGCGTCTGGCTCTCTGTTCTTCTTTAGAGTTAGCCACACCTTTGTAATTAACCCACGAAGCTGACTTAGACTCCGCTAGAAGCATTGGGAAAAACCGTGCTTCTAAGTCTGGGGTAAAAGTATCGGAGGCTGTCCATGTAGGAAGAACTTCTGCCCATACCATAGTCTTAGAATTCTGGAGGGTAGAGTCAACAGTTGAGTTATAAGAGTCGAAGACATAGTGCTCATTATCAAAAGAGGTGTAGTAAGTTGGGTGCTGGTCGTTCATAATACGATAAGGTACTGCATCTGTACCGGGGAACTTAACTACTGTAGATGCAATAGAGCTTGTTCTAGAGAGGAGCAGTTTAATGAAATCTTCAGGCTCACACCAAATTACTTCATAGTAGTCGGGTGATGCCACAGTATTCTTGTTGTAGAATAATCGATTAGTTTGATCTACATTAGCAGGGACTTTAAGGATATTAGGTTTATCTGTAGAGTCTGCTAAAGCTTCTAACTGGATAATGTCAAACCGACTTCTTAGTTGGAAGTTACCAAAGTTCTCATAGTAAGTAGTCTTAACTTCCTCAGCTACTTGTTGAGATTCAATAGTATCAGAAATAGAAGAAATCTCTTCTGCATCCATAGCAGAGAGGATATTCTGTACAATTTCTAACAGTGTCATCTTCATTAGTTTTAAACCTTAATAAAAAACCCACCTAAGATACATTTATAGCGTGTCCTAGGTGGGTTCCTTTGTAGTTGTGATTAGCTGGAAGCTACTAGTCCTGCAGTTCTTAAGGCTGCGAGGAGTGCATCCACTTTGTCAGAGATGGCTTGTACTTCAGCTTCAACATAAGTTGCCGAAATATCTTGATTCAGATCAGCAACCGCAGCCGCTACACCGAATGTGGCCTCCCCAACTTCCAATGAACCAACCTGTACGGTCAATCCATTGAAGTCAAGTGTATTAGATTTACTAGCCATTTGCTACCTCTTAAACTGAGCGAGGAAGCGTATACTTGACTACCAGCGTACCCTTACCTGCGGTGAAAGTACCAACAGTACTAAGTGCAATGTAGTTCTTCTCCGTTACAGAGGTGGCTACATCAGCGCCGGAACCGGCTTGCTTAGCGTTAGCACTAAGGTTAGCAGTGGCACCGTTGGTAGCAGTTACCAGACCGTCTGCATCAATTACAGAACCATCTTTTTGGTAGAGACCTGCAGCGACAGAAGTACCACCTGCAGCAGCTTCGTCCGTCATGTAAATCTCAGCAGATTCAATATGGGCTTGATCAGGGATGAAGACATCACCATCATTAAAGCCATCCACTGTACCGTCATTGTCCAGATCGGACGTAAAGTCAGTAGTACCCGCTGGGATTTTAGTAAGGTCGAACTTGACGTGAATCTCTTGAGTCGCGCCGTAACCTTTTACATAACGTGCTTCGTTAGTTTTTCTTGCGTTATCGCGGCCATATTCAATGTACAGGCCGTCAGGATTATTCCATGACATAATTTATATCCTTTCCTTATACAACGTCAGTGCTTGTAAGCACAGTAACAAGGTTCTCAGGACGATAAATCTTCGTACCGTAACGAGCAGTCATAACATATTCTTCACGTTGGAAGTCTTTGTTATACTCACCGTCAACTTCTGGCATTTGACGCCATGCACCGATAAACGGAACAACGTCAGCAGACATAGAGAAGAAGAGGTTACCAACTGCGTTAGCACCGGATGCCACACTATCAATCGTCTCGGAAGTACCACTTTGATCAGCACCGCAGAGTGGGAGATAGTTAGACATGTAAACATCGAAGCCCATGACGTTCTTGAGGAACACCATACCAGAGGTCATACCAGATTCAATAACGCCTTGCCACATCGGGTTGTTGGCAACGTTAACGAGGTTGGTAAGAGTCTCAAGGACATACGATTGAGTCGGATCGATAATTGCGATACGATTCTGTGCAGGAACATGTGCCTTAGTAAGTGAGAGGTTTGCGCGAGCAAAGTCCTCAACCGCAAGCACCGGATTGGTGCCGACAGTACCAGAACCCACCCAACGGTGTGCTTGGCCATTAATAAGGTTTAAGTTACCCGGAACCTGATAACCAGCAGGGTTACCCGTGCGTGGCTGACCTTCTTTAAGGATATGAAGTTCAAGGTCCTTAAAGATAGCTCGGTTCATCGAAGGTACGAATTTACCTTCAAGTTCAGCAGAGTAGAACGAATCTTGACGCTGCTTCTTAGTGATGTACGTAGCCGCAGACACATATTCTGTGATCTGGAACTGGAACTCACCAGTATCCATTGCGGTATATTCAATAGGAGTATCTTCTTGATAGTCCTGTGCAGTCATCTCACCGATGGAAGGGATAGTAAACAGATCGCCGTCAGGGAACTCAGTCATCCAGCGAACATAACGCTGGGCTTCAAGGGTATCCTGAAGAACCTCTTTAATTTCTGTTGACCATACCTCGGAACGGATAAGAATTTCAGTATTGGAAGTCGTATGACCTGCCATATCTTATTTCCTTAAGTATGAATTATTATAATCCACGCTCAGCTCTAATCTTAGCCATCTTAAGGTCTAGAAGACGTTTCTGAACAGGCGGGGACATCCATTTGTGTGGGTCCTCAGTTTTAAGTGCAGAAATATCATTTAACTCTAGTTCCGATACTCTTCGTTTGGTATTAGCTTCTGGTTTCTCTTCTTGGGCTCTTACTTGTTTTACACCAAGAGTTTTATCTTCAGCTTTCTTACCAACTCCAAGAGTTTTAAGAAGGAAGTTAGGACGTTCACGTGCGTCTTTTTGGAGAGCTTCAATTGTGGTCTCAAGTTCAGCAGCTTTTTCTTTCAAGAATGTTTTAGCAGCTTCAGGTGATCCCGTATAAGAGATGATGCTCTCAATTGTAGAGTTATAATTAGCCTCAGCCGTTTGTTTAGCTGTACGGTTGTTTAACAACTCTTCGATTTGTTCCAAGGTGACGCCGCCCTCGGTGCTTGCAGCTTCAACGACTTCTTCAGTGGTTGTGGTCACTTCGCCGTTCTTTTCTTTAAGCTTTTGTAGCGCGTCTTCAACAGATAGGCGAGTTTGTAGTTCAGTTCTTACCTCTTCTAACGAAGAATTCAAACCTTCGATGTGCTTATCAGCATGGACATAAGCCTTAGCTAACTCGTTTACATCTTTATACTTCTTACCCTCACCTACGAGGTCCTCTAATGATACTTGGTCAGCGTCTTGAGGTTTAGTTCCAGATTGGTCATCTGTAAAAATATCTGCCATTCGGTCAATGGTCCTTTATTTCGCATAAATCAATAATATATTGGAATGCTTGTCTCATTCCGTTTTTGTGAGCCTCTTTATGAGACCACGATGGAGAATCATAATCTTCGAGATTACTTTTCTTTAATTCTTTAACCCTATTATAACATATTTCAGATAGTTTGTCAAGTAAAATATTACTATTTCTTAAATAATCTTCAAATTCTTTACGTTTTATAGGGTCAGAGAGCCCTTTAGTCCACTCAGTTTTCATATTATTCCTGTTGTTGGGCCTGTCTGGTCGCCTGTTGTACTTGTTCAGGTGACATTCCTGCTGTCTGCTCTTCCATAATCATTTGCTCAGCAGCAGAGGTTACTTGAGCTGTTCTAGCTTGCTCTTCGATGCGTACATTCTCACGCACGATGTTGTATTCGCCAATCTCAAGAAGGTCTTCGATGATTTCAGCAAGTCTGAGACCAGAGAAGTGTACTGAAACTGATGGGTCTTGTAACATTGGGGTAGCACTGATCTGAGCAAGGTCTTGGAGAAGGTTGGCTTTACGTGCAAATCTACGAGCACCTAGTGCTTTCAACTTACCTTTAGCTGTGATATCCTCTTTAGTAATAGACAAGAAGTCAATAAAGTGGAAGTCAGTATCTTCAATTCTAACCTCTTCAGTTGCAACAAAGTTACGTCTAGCTGTTTCAACCATTGAATTGAGAATAGGCTCAAGGAATACAGTCTCGAAGTGAGCGGTCTTGTTCAGGAAGACTCTATTAGCTCCATTCTCCAGTACTTGAACCTCAAATTTAGTTTTCTCACCCGGAGTCCTGAAACCCATAGCTTGTCGTGGAGCACCAGCAAACTCTTCCATTGTTTGCATGATCTGAGCAATCTCAGAATTAGCAGATAGAGCTGAGGCGTCAGGTGTCATAAACTCTACATCACCATCATCACCTACATAGATTCTAGCGTTAGGTCCGTACTCAAAGTCTTCTACCAACCCTCTGATCTTGAAGACAGGGTGTACAATAAGATCAAGAGCATCTGCTTTAGCATTCTCAAGGTGGTCAAGTCGATACTGGAGACCAATCAGGTTATCCAGAGGACCCATAGCATAGAGGTTATCTGGGCGCTGTCTCCAACCAGCGTGGAAGATAGGAGGAGAACCTAACCATGAAGAATGTTGCTCTTTCTTAATAATATAAGCTCTGTCAGCAACAACGATATGCATATTGCTGTGGAGTGTTTGTGTATCAGTGTCGTATATGTCACCATAGAACTCTAACAGCTCTACGTAGTCACTCTCGAAGTAGTTAGTATATGAGCTGAAACCATCAGCAAGATATGCTGCATTCTTCTTTACATCTCTAGGACCTGCACCAGCAGTCTTGACCTTACCTCTAAGAGCAATCATCTCATGGAAGATTTCCTCAAGGTAACCTTTTTCAGGATGGTCTTTGATAACTCTAGCTATCTCAGCAATAGTGGTAAAGGTTCTCAATACTTTAGGAGACTCTTTAAAAGACGAAGCTGTAGGATCAAATACAATATCCTCAGGGCTGATACGTCTTAGTCGTGGACCTACATAACCTTGGATAGTCTCACCAGTGATAGGGTCTTGATGATACTCACTTACAAACTCCTCCATAGCGAAGCAGTTACCGTAGTCAATGTAATCCAAGATACAAAGAGAGACCTGATCTCTAAAATCAGTCTGTCTCATCTTCTCTCTCATGTAAGCTTCAATAGCTTCTTTCTTTTTCTTGGTATTACTGTCCTTATCTCCACCTTCCCACGAAATAGCTCTGTCATTAGGGAAGATAGCAGACATGTAGTTAGCATGTAGGTTATCCCTGATCTGGCAGAGTTTAGGAAGGTGTGTAGAGTTTTTCCAGCCTAGATTACCTGCAGTCGTGCTGCGAGTATCCGTAGCGAAGATATAGTCTCTGGTCTCTTTAGTTAAAGTGAGCCAACTGTGGCGGAAGTTATTCCATTTGTCGTACTTGAGTGCGATCTCACACGCCATACGGTCCGCATTAGCATACTCTTCAAATGATACAGCTTTAGGCAACTACGCCTCCAAATTTCTTGTGGTAAATAATATTAGATACAGTACTACTTCTCATAGAAGCACTACCGGGCGGTGTGATGTTGTCAATCGCGTTAGAGAGGGCATCCTTACAGTCATCGTGAGGAGGGAACTCCATAATAAGCTCGTCCTCCAGTACCTGACAGTTACCACCCCTATAGTGCCATACAGCACGGTTCTGGTATACTGGATCAAGGACAGCCTTCATTCTCTCTTCTTTTCGTCCAGACTGAGAGTTAGGTTTAACCTCTACAATAGACATCATGATGCCATTAGGTCTCAAGTATGAGTCTTTCAACTCTCGGACAATAGATTGCTGTGCCGAGACAGTCTCAGCTATAAGTTTTTTAAAGTCCCATTTGATATAAGCCTGTAACAGTTGCTCATAATAAACCTTGATAGAGTCTGTTTTAAAGCGAATAACGTCCAATACATAGTAGTTCCTATCTGAATCCATTCCTAATACAATAAGAGCAGTATAGTCAGACCTGTTACCAATACTGTAGGAGAAGTCCATCGCGGCTACGACATTAAGCCTTCTACGACCTAAGCCTTTACCATAATACCAATGACCTTTCTCTTGTGTAAGAAGCTCTTTATCATAATACTGGAACAAGCTTCTGTCTAGTCCAACACCATCACCACTGTTAGGGTCATTATAGTACTGGGCGTAGTATTGTGTCTTGTCTGGATACTTAGCTCTTTTAGTAGCTAGAACACGTCTATCGAATCCGAACCAACGACCATCTGATCTTTGTTGACGTGGCCACAGGAACTCACCTGTACCATCACCTTGATCTTCAACAGCTCTTTCAAATATCTCATAGACAGGTTCCATAGCGGTTACTTCACCATCGTCGTCATAGACCTCATACTGCATGGTAAGCATTTCACCATAGAGGTCTTTAGGGTGGTAACGAGTACCTACAACCCACTCTTGTGCATCAGCACCCTCAATAGAGGCTAGGAGTGAGAACTGGCTCTTAACCTTGGTTCTACCTTCTTCTGTGTAAGCATTCTCATAGACAACAACATCGTCTAGGACAGCTACATCACAGTGGAGACCAGTAATAGCAGTAGTAAGACCACCAGTAAATACCGTAGGGTCTCGTACACCCTCTTCTTTACGTTTAGGGTGATCAACACTGAATTCAGAAGAAGTCCACTTCTCTCTCTTACCAATCTCTGGATGCACCATTTCTGGCCAGTATTTGGTGTAAATAGGAGAGGTTAGGATGTCTTGAATAAACTTAAGCTGTTTCTCGGCTAGGTTTGATGTAGCAGAGACATATAGAATACGACAGTCTGGGTTATTAGTGATGTGCCACGCAACCCTGTATGCAACATACCGGCTCTTACCGTGGTCACGAGGAAGCAGTGTGATTTGAAACCTACTTGCTTCCTCTCTAGTCCACCACCCACACAACTCTTGGTGTACAGAGCCCATCACATTCTTAGGTGCAATAAGCCTGATGAAAGTCTCTAGATCAGCTTCAGCAGCTTTCCTGAACTTCCATTGAAGAGGTGTGAGGGAGTCATCTGTGCGAATAGCCATATATTATGCCAGTGGGAATTTATTAGGACCGATCATCTCCCAGTTAAATCGGGCTGTGACTGTGTTACAGATTGCACCTAATTCATCAAACATAATGAAGCGTACATCTGAGTTTGCGTCAATGTTGCCTCGGTCTTGTTGAATAACAAAAGGTAGGTTACTGCCTGCTGAGAAGGTCTCAGAGATTAGCGTAGCCTTAGCTTGGTAGACTTCCTTAGCTTCTGTGACATTGGCTGCAACATAGCTGAACGGGTCTCGGCCAATAACAACCTTACCATTAGAAAGGGATGTACCATCGAACTGGCCTGTAATCTTAGAGACAAAACCTTTACAGTTTACAATCTCAATCTCTTCAGCGGAGATACCGGTAGGATCAACATCAAGGCTGATGCCATAAGAATCATTCTTACCGTTGACACCGACAATCAAACCATCCTCACACCCTTGGTGGAAGCGCATCTCTACTGCAGAGCTTCCATCGTGCAGAGTACCACCGTTGATAACAAAACCTCTTGTACGGCCAATGTCATAGCAGTAGCGTCCGATATCAAACATGCTCAAGCCAGTGATGCTAACGCTGTCTACTGTCTGTACAGCAGAGTTGATATTAGAGTGACAAGCAACTGATACACCGTCTAGTACGACACCATCAATAATACCGCCAGTAATGGACAAGGACTCTGTTACATCGTTACCGAGGTCAAAGACTTGTATTCCCATAGACACTGAGCGAAGCATCGGGTTGGTGATCGTGACATTCTGACAGTTCTGGACTGCAATAGCTGCACCAACGTTCTCTTGGACAGTTACGTCAGCTAGATCAACAGAACCTGTGAAGGTTGCGCCTCTGAAGGTAATCGCGTCTCCATCATCACCTAAGACAACAAAGGTATAGCGACCTGAGGAGGTAATAGCCATAGAGCGGTACGAACTGTTGGTCAGGTTAGAGCCGGAGCCTAGGGAGACAAACAACGTACCAGATGTAACAGTGACTGGCACTTCTACAATAAAGGCTTTGGTCGTGTCGCCATCGTTTGTACCTAGGTCATAGGAGACACCTAAGGCAGTATTCTGAGTCTGCACAGCATCTACATTACCTGCAGTCCCTGTCCATGTAAGGACGCCACCTGAGATACCTACACCAGTTGCTACAGTCCAGTCTCCGGTAGCTGTGGAGATCATGTTCTGTTTAGTCACTAGTGCGGAGTTAGCAATGTTAGGGGAGGTTACTGTGATCTCACGAGTATCGTTAGTTGCTTTAATCCGTAGACCAGTACCTGCTTGGCGATTCATATCAATAATAGGGTTATTAATATTAACTCGAACACAGTCTTGAATGTCTAAAGATTCTTTGTGGAACTCACCACTATCGTATGTGTAGCAGTTATATAGGATTGGGTTGTTCAGGTTGAACTCGTAAATACCACGGTTGATGTCCATGCCTTCAGTAAGTGTGCTTACCGCATGGAAGTTATTGACAGTGAGGCGTCTAACGAAACGATCAGCAGTTGCTACATCACCATTAGTGTGTAGGCCAGAGTAACATCCATTTACGTACATACCTTCGATAACCATGTCATCAATTTGTACATAAGGGTTTGTTTGGATAGCACCATATACTGAGCTAAGGCAGCGGAAGTTCTCAATGTAGATGTTATCTCCACCATTGAACAGGATAGGAGACACGTTATTTACAAGGAAGTCTTCACCGCCGATATTAGTTACCTGCACAGTACCAATAAGGAAATTGCTAGAACCTCCATCCATCTCCGCATCGATCAGTCGGAAACTAGTGCAACCAGCAATAACTTGGATAATATTAACATACTGCTGAGAAGCCAGCGTCATCACTGCGCCTTTTTCAAAGACACAATCAAACGGGACATCAACTACAACTGCACCTGTCTGGGCAAAGGTACCCGAAGCTGCGAGTGGAGTAGCTGCATTAACGTAGTAATCACCTGTACCCTTAGGGACAAAGATCATTACTTCTGCATCAATGGCTGCTTGGAAAGCAATTCTGTTCTGTGTAGCAGAGGCTGTCAGTCCATCTGACTTACCACCTAAAGCAGCTAGGGAGACTCTACGCCCAGAGGTGACCATATCAAAATGGCCTGTACCATCAGTGAGATCAATGATAAACATATCATCACCTGAGCCAGACCCACCAGTAGTGTAAATGTAAAGAGCATCACCCCCGTCGTTCGCATCGTAGTAACCTTTAGTCTTGACTAGTTGTCCATTAGCGAGGGATGAGCCTGCAAGTGCTTTGAGGTCTGCTACAGAGGAATAGGATAAGACAGTAGTAGATAGGTTGCCAGCAACTAGAGCACTAGCTACTTCATCTACATAACGTTTATTAGCCCCATCTGCTGCAACAGTAGGGTCCTTAAGATTAATGATCTTATTACTATTGAGGTCCAGCTCTGCTTCCATAGAGTTAGGAGTAGACCCATCCCTACTGAGGGTATTGTTGAAAGCTGTCTCTAGAGCGTCTAGGTTATTGTTGTAGGCATCAATAGCTTGGAAGCCATTAGACGTAATATCTGTAAAGGTTGGGTGCTTAGCCATTTATGTTTTTTTCCTGCTTCTACCGTTATCTCTACGGTTGGCTGAGGTACTACGTACCCTTGTATTCTTTCTTGAGTTAGAACCACCCTTTGACAGCTTCTTCTTGTGGTCGATGTCTTTACCACCGCCTCCACCTCTTTTATGTGAGTTCTTTACCTTACCATCTTTAATAGCTCTACGTCTAGCCTTATTTCTTTTAGCTCTATCTTTCTTAGGCTTCGCTTTAGCATTGTATGTCTTCTTGGCCCTCTTTTCAGCCGGAGACATCTTCTGACCTTTAAGTGCCATTAGTTCATCCTTATTCCAATACGTTCACCATCTGCCGCATCTTCTTCAATAAGTCTTACACTCCTTTTCAACTCACCCTTGATCTCTGCCTTGGATGGTCTACCTCTGGAGTCTTTCTTATCGTAGTCAGCCGTAGCCAAGTACTTAGAAGCCGCTAGCGCTTGAGACGAATCACTCTCTGCAATCTCTTTAATCTTCTTGATCGCTTGACTCTTCTCTCTCATACGCAGCTCTTTCTGCCACTTATCATGAGCTTCCCTGAACCAACTACACTTCTCCAGCATAGTCTCCCAGTGCTCATAGTTCCCAAAGAACTTGATGGCAGTCTCGTACCCTGTCGGGTCCTCGGAGACAATGAAGTGAGTTCGCATTATTGGTCGGTCATCATTATCTAGATTCCTTTCCAACCAATATGGAGCTTCTACTTCCTCTTCTTTCATATTAAAAGAACGACAGACATCAGCAAAGAGAGACCTAGTTCTCCAACCCGACTTACCTGCTGATTTAAAGTCCAGACTCATTTCTCACCTTTTCTAGGACGTCTCTTATATGGTTTAGGAGTCGCCTTAATAGTAGGTAGTGTTTTCTCAGATTCAGGTACAATCTTATAGACCCGATCTTTCATTTTAATCTGTGGTTTAGTTAGAGACCGAAGATAATCATCATTCTCTCTAGAGGCTTGATAAGTTCCAGTCTTACCAATCCTATCTTTAGCTTTAGGATTCTTCTTTAAATCCCGTTTTTCTTTAGGTGTAATCTTAACCATTTAAAGTGATCCTAGTTGTTAATCTTTTAATTCGCTTCGCTCATTAGAGACAAAAACCTGAGTGGGTGGGCTAAGGGTGGGTATTACTCCCCCCAGAAACTCTAAGAAGACCACCTTGTCCAGAGGTAGTTGAATAGAGAGAGTGAATTAATCGCTATCGCTCATAAATAAAAAGGAGTTCCTTAGAACCCCCCGTTAACTTATCTCTACTTCTTAGTGGGTCTTTATACCCAAGTGTTTTTACTCTAGAAGAAATACTAATTATGTATAACTTACTTAATATATACATATTATATCATACTTTGGACCAAAAGTCAATACCTTTTCTTAAACTATTTTATAAGACCTTGAAAGTAAAGAAGTAATAGGGACAGAAAGATCTATAGTCAGTTCCTTTTTTACACTTACTAAGGGTGTTTTTCATAATTTCTGTGAGAAAATTTCTTCGCGTGGTATGCACAATACACGGCACCCCCGTCCCCCCTTGTACCCCCCTTCATTAAAATTCCTCCATGTGTCCTTAACATTAATCTTTTCTAAACCTTTTGCGAGTAGAGGCAGTGAGGCATGTAAAAAATCTTTGACATCTTAAGATTCAGTTAATTTGTGTGTCACCACAGTATTAAATCCTCGTAACATTAAACCATTGTAATCATTTGAATCTCTTAACCTTTCCTTAACTCATTCGTGCCATCGCGCACACGATCCTTATTCCATACGAGGGAAGGTCTGTATCATTATGATATGTATAACTTAATCATACATTACGCAATTGTAATTTGATTTCCCATCTGCCCTGTGTCATCTTGTGTTCATCGAAGCACAACGGAGATACAGACATGACAACCCTTCCTAGCGGCTTTAGCCGTACCATGAGCCGCGCTTCACAGCGTGAAACCCTCGCCCGTATGGTTGCAGAACACCGGGCTAATAGTAGCAAGGCTACGCCTCTGGAACAGGCATACTTCGGGCGCAAGTCTTTCCGGGTATCCTAGGTTACAGGATTGTAATTTGACAGGGTGGGGTTTATCCCCTACCTTGCCAGACATAGGGAGTGTAGCTCCCGCTACTTAATAGAGTTCAGGTGAACCTCACCTAGCTGTAGATGGCACTTGGGATAGTCCCTTGCCTGACACTTGCTAACATGTGAGGGGAACCCCCGGTAACGGGAACGCTAGTCTTGACTGCACGTGACGCGTGTAGACCTAGGTAATCCTTAGGGGGCTAGTACGGTTAGTAGCTTACCGCTGCGCATAGGTCAAGTGTATCTTGTCTTGTGCCTAGTGGTAACAACAGAAGAGTATGACCATGTATGGATTTATTCACGGCTTGTTGGAGTTCAAGCGACGTAGTTCTGACATTAGTGTCAGGGGTGCATTCAAACTATGGTTATGGGATATAAAGGGATAGAGTTATGTATATCGAAGAAGAGTTGATTGAACTACGTAAGTCATGGGTCTTAGAGAAAAGTATGGAAGCCGATAACATGAAGGCTATTGAACGCTATCAAGCGGGGCTTATCACGGCTGAAGAGCTAGCTGCACTACTTATCTTTAATATTGCAGTGCACACCAAGAAATTGGAAAGGGTATGTCATGTCTAAACGACCCGGTAAACGTGAACGTATCAAGTCAAAGCAAGCGAAGGCGACCCGTCGTGCAATCATTGAAAAGAATCTATCATCGCCTTACCCGCATGATTTACCTAGAACTGACATTAGGACTAATGCTAGTCAGTTGGCTCGTGTTGAATCTATGGCTCCGTTGATTACCAATGCCAAGGGGTTACGATCACCAAAGAAACACCGTGCATTATCAACAGGCTTTGAATTCAATCCAACGCCACGCAAGGTTACTATTGAAGTAAGCAATAGCTACCAGCCGGAACACCGGAGGAATTACAAGAGATTCTCGTCTAAGTGATGAGATACCACAGGGCCATGTGTCACTGCCCAGCCTTAAAGTGACGCTTCTATTGGAGTATTAGAAATGAATATCGACCTGACCAAACTGCCTTCTGTTAAGCAGCAAATGGCCGCTCATAAGCAGATTGCTACGAGTGCAACGAAGCTGCAAGAAAAGATTCACACCTATGGTGTCATCGCTCTTGCTCACGCTGAACAGCATGGTGATGCACGTATGTTGCAGAACCTGTATAACTCACTGCCTAATGGCCAGCGCCGTGAAGCCCTACTAAAATGGTCTGAAACCTATAGCCCTGTTCGTGTCACGCAAAAGGGTGCGAAGTGCGGTGTGTTGAAGGAATCAGCTAAGACATATGTTCCTTTCGACATTGAAGGCGCTATGGCTAATCCGTATTGGGAGCTTGACGAACGCAACGGATTCAGCCTTGACTTGGATTCGATGAACTTCAAGGCCATTGTGGCTGCTGCTCTTAAGCAGAAACTGAAGCGTATTGATAAGGCTGTCGAAGCCGATGCAGATGAGAAAGACCCATACACCTTGGACTTCAATCCTGATGAGTTGAAAGCAGCTATCATTGCCGACGCTCGTAAGGCTGGGTTTGAGATTGGGGTAGCAACGCCAGAACAGGTGGCGGCCTAAGTCCTAACCGACCATTAATAGGATGTGATACTTCGCATCTACCTAAGGCCCTGTCATGTATTTGATGGGGCCTTTTTACAGTGGCGGAGCCATGCTCCTATTTAGTAGTCTATCTATCATCATGCTAGGGAGACCCCTGCACAATTAACAAGGAGGATGCACTATGAAAAATGTTTTTGATAATGCTAAAGTATTTGGTTATGCTGCAGTATCTGGTGATGCTAGAGTATTTGGTTATGCTGCAGTATCTGGTGATGCTAGAGTATCTGGTTATGCTGCAGTATTTGATAATGCTAGAGTGTTTGGTTATGCTGTAGTGTCTGATAATGCTGAAGTATCTGGTAATGCTGTAGTATCTGGTTATGCTGCAGTATCTGGTAACGCTAGAGTATCTGGTAACGCTAGAGTATTTGATAATGCTAGAGTATCTGGTTATGCTGAAGTATCAGGTGATTCTGCAGTATCTGGTAATGCTGCAGTATCTGGTAATGCTGTAGTATCTGGTTATGCTGCAGTATTTGATAATGCTAGAGTATTTGGTTATGCTGTAGTGTCTGATAATGCTGTAGTGTCTGGTTATGCTGCAGTATCTGGTAATGCTGTAGTATCTGGTTATGCTGCAGTATCTGGTAATGCTGCAGTATCTGGTGATGCTAGAGTATCTGGTTATGCTGTAGTGTCTGATAATGCTGAAGTATCTGGTAATGCTGTAGTGTCTGGTTATGCTGAAGTATCAGGTGATTCTGTAGTATCTACACAACAAGGTTGTATGTTTGGTTACTTCAAAGGTAGGACAGGTATTTACGGTCTAACCTTAACCCGTACTAAACGAGGTAATGTACGGTTTGTATGGGGCTGTAGGTCTGGTGATGACTTGAGAAAATGGCTCAAGCAACCCGGTTATACAGATGATATCAAAGCACCTGTCTTAGCATTCTTGACAGCCTTTGAACTCGCCAATCCAGTATAGGTATCTATCACCGTGCTTGACATCATTGTAAGGAGCACAGCTCCGCTGCTAATATGGTCACTAACGGCCTACTCATTTGGTTTAGTATTACACTCTTGCTTGAAAGGAAGTAAAGATGACACCTCAACAAATCTTTGACACAGTTGCAACACACCTCTCTAATCAAGGGGAACAGTCCTTGAATGAGGGTGGTGATTGTAGGTATCGTGGGCCTAGAGGCCTTAAGTGTGCTGTTGGCCAACTTATTCCAGATGATATGTACTCCATTGCAATGGAACATCGTACAGTTATAGCCCTTGTTGTCGAGTTCACTATGCCTGACTTCTTTACAGACAATCAACAACTCCTCAACAATCTTCAAATTATTCATGACTGTCGTGAAGTAGAAGAGTGGAAAGAAGGTCTTGAGAATCTTTGTAGTGAGCTTAACCTATCACCAACTGTTCTTGACACCCTTGAATTTAAACCCAAAGTAGGAGAATAACCATGCATATTCAAACAACACGTTCTGATGCTGAGATGGCATCTGTTGAGAACATGGCACGTGACATTGAACGGTCTACTTTCCGTAAGTCCAAGATGCCTTCACTTGAACGTCGTCAGGGTGCACAGTGTCACCCTATTTCCCATGAACCTAACACCTCTAAACTGGGTGATATGTACTCACCTGAGGCTTGGGAGTTCATGAAGCGTGCATGTTGTGTGCGATAAGGAGTTTAATTGATGTTTACTATATCTCTGTTTATATTTGCTTTCGCCGCAGCCTTATCTATCATCTCTTTGCTTGGCTGGACTGAGCAGTGGGAAGAACAAGGTTATGAGAATGCTAGCTCAAAGGTCCAGACATTTACTTGGATTCTTATCGTCATTGGGTGGGTTATCTTAGCCCTTGCCCACCTGATCTACTAGCACTTGCCCCCTTGGTGGAATTGGTAGACACGACAGACTTAAAATCTGTTGCCTAGAGCGTACTGGTTCAAGTCCAGTAGGGGGCACCAACATTTAACGAATCAGCAAGGTAGGTGCCTCTGAGCCTACCACTGTCAGGTGTGACATGTGTATCTCTTAGATGCAAATGACAATGCACCTATGGTGTTCAAGGCTGCGGCCTAAACATCAATAACGGTATGGGCTCCACCGTTTTACCTAACGGGCCCACTAATTACTAATTTGTAACTTTACAAAAGTCTAAAAGTATGCTACCCTAGTATTGTTGGGTCCAAGGGTGAAACCCTTAGTATAGAGAGAGTGTTATTATGCGTTATAACTATATACCTACAGATGGCAAAGCTATCAAAGCATTCACAGGTAATATGCCTATTGAAGATAGCGCCATGTCTCAACTACACAATATTGCATCTCTCCCCTTCTTACACAAACACCTAGCAGTGATGCCTGATGTACACATGGGTAAAGGTGCTACTGTTGGTTCTGTTATCGCAACTAAAGGGGCTATCGTACCTGCTGCTGTAGGTGTAGATATTGGTTGTGGTATGATGGCAGTACGTACTACTATTAAGGCTGACCAACTCCCTGACAATCTTCATTCAATCAGGTCTGAGATGGAGGCTGCTGTACCTCATGGCCGTACTAACAATGGTAACATCCAAACAGATAAGGGTGCATGGCAGGATGTACCTATCTATCACCAACTAACAACTAAGCAGTTAAATACTGAGTATGAGGCGATTGTAGCTAAGTACCCTAAAATTCAGCACCAAGCTATCTTCAATCATATAGGAACACTTGGTGGTGGTAATCACTTCATTGAACTATGCCTAGATGAAGAAGGTTTCATGTGGGTTATGTTACACTCAGGGTCTCGTGGTCCGGGTAATAAGATCGGCCAATTCTTTATTGAAAAAGCTAAGCGTGAGATGGAACGCTATCATATTGATAAATACCTACCTGATAGTGATTTGTCTTATCTCGTAGAGAACACTGAAATATTCGATGACTATTTGTTAGCTCTCAGTTGGGCGCAAGATTATGCAAAAACAAATAGAGATGTCATGATGGTCTCAGTACTACGTGCATTAGACAATCACCCGGATATGCCAGACTTCACCACAACTGATGAAGCTATTAATTGTCACCACAACTATGCTCAGAAAGAGAACCACTTTGGTGATAATGTATGGGTTACTCGTAAAGGTGCTGTAAGAGCAAGAGAAGGTGATCTAGGTATCATTCCGGGTTCTATGGGTGCTAAGTCCTTTATTGTTGAAGGTCTAGGTAATAAGGACAGCTTCTGTAGCTGTTCACACGGTGCTGGTAGGGTTATGAGCCGTACTGAGGCCAAGCGTAGAGTAAGCCTTGAAGAACACGCCAAAGCTGTTGAAGGTATTGAGTGTCGAGTTGATGAGGATGTTATTGATGAGACACCTTCTGCATATAAGAATATTGAGGATGTGATGTCTGCGCAAGATGAGCTTGTTAAGATTAGATTCACATTGAAACAGATTGTTAATATTAAAGGATAAGATTATGTATAGAGAAGAATGGATTGTGTTGATGTGGATTATTGGTATCTTTTTAATTGTAGTTGGGGGTATTATTGGTGTCTCCTACATCCACAGTAAATACCGATGCGAGAACTTTGAGCAGATGACTGGTAAGGCTACTGAATATAAGTTTATGGATACTTGTTATATCAACCATGATAATCAGTGGTATCGGTATGAAGAGTACTCAAATATTCTGATTGCTAAAGAAGGTCTCCAAGGAAACTGATTATTTAACCCCTTAGCTCAACTGGAAGAGTAGCTGACTTCTAATCAGCAGGTTGAAGGTTCGAGTCCTTCAGGGGTTGCCAATTTAAATAGGAGTATGTTATGAAACTAGATTACACACCTGTTGTTGATGCATCTTATAGATATATCAAACAACCTTTAAGCCCTCCGTACAAAATTGTACGTGTTTCTGATGGAGTTGCACATGCAACCGCTTCAACAGATGAATTAGTGTCAATAGCATTCACTGAAGATATGTGGGGAGACTTAATACTACACTCAACAGGACTAGTTAATCATGACATTCAGTGAAGAAAATGTAGTCAAACCTAAACACTTTAACACACCTTCAGGAACCTTCCACAACAAAGGTGAAATCCTCACTCGTACAGGTAAGAATGTTATTTACCTACTGTCTTTCCTATCTATCATCATGCTTGCGAGGTACTTGCTGTGAAACTCGTTCTAGATAAGAAGTATATTAACGCCAAAGGCTCTGAGAGGCATATCATTGGTGAGATCACCACCTTTGATGTTGACCATAAGCTGGTTAAAGCCTTCTGTGACCAAGACCAGTTCCTGTATCGGGAGAATGGTCTCTCTCTTGATGGGGAGATGTCTGATCTTATTAAACCTGCTTCTGAAGTTCTAGATGTATACATAATTGTTAATAGAATTACACAAAACATTATGTATAAAAAGTTTTATTATAAACCTAAGTTTGATGAGTTCGATGGCACACCCCAATTCATCAAAGATTACATAACGGTAGGTCAAGCAGGCTGGAAAAAAGTAAGGATGTATATTGATTATGACTAAGATTCTGTATAAAGTGCGTCGTGATGCGGCTAAACGTCTCCGTGACTCAAAGAAACCTATTCCTGATTACCCGGTTCGTAACATTCTTACGAAAAACTCTAAGGGTAAAATTGTAATGAGGTCCATCCCCCGCCCCTCACACAAAGAACGTATGAAGATTCGTAGAGAGTCCTACCAAATACGTAAACAACAGCACCTAGGAGTATAATACAATGAACGAACTCTCTTTTCTTATTTACCTCATTGATGTATTCAACTCAATCAATAGTTTTACAGGGGTGATGTCCTTTATAGCTATTATTAGTTTTATCATAGTGTCATTTTTAACTACTGTCTCTCTATATTGCTATCAGGCACAGGACACTGATGAAAACTTGGCAGCCTATAACGCTTTTCAAAGAGGTTTAAAATACATTATAGTTGTATGTTTTATTGTAGTACCTCTGAACATTTTAGTACCTAATCAGAACACTATGTATATGATTGCCGCTTCAGAAGTGGGTGAAGAGGTTATTATGTCACCTGAGATTGATAAGGTCCGTACTATTATTAATGAAAAACTGGATGAAATTTTAGAGGAGTCTGATGATGAAGATTGAGACGACTAATAAAGCTGGGCCTAAGGAAGTAACTCTTGAGGATTTACCTTGTCTCGCTTATAATATAGATGCAAGCACTAGGATAGTGTACTTGTTAGTTTATAAAAAGACAACCAATGAAGTAATAGGTACTCGATTCAATACCAACTCGAATAGTGATATTATATGCTTTAAACTGACGTGCTTAAAAAATTATATTAAACACGACGGATTAAGTATAACTATCTCCAATGAATAGGGAACACGGGTACATTATCAAAGGTCATGAAATCTCAATGGGGCTCCTAATCTTTGTGTTAGGGGCTTTTTTATGTGCCTCAGTAATGTTTAACATCTCACTCTTGAATAAGAACCAACATGAAAGTAATCGTATTGCATACAATCTAGGTCAAGCTATGGGTGCAGCGTGTACCTCTAGCTCTGTTGTGTGTGCTCATGACTGTGTTGCTCTGTTCAAGAGTGATAACGTATCTATCAACTGCATGACGGGAGTTTATGACAAGGTTGAGGAAGAACAGGTTGATAACTATGTTCTAGATTATATTACTAAACTG
>JGI24653J20064_1000052_pt1 | contig 69286 bp, 56 predicted proteins | sample MalvirmetaMSP103_FD_20064 | JGI IMG/M metagenome (IMG submission 20064)
TGGCGCGGGAACACATAGGCTCCGAGTTCCTCGTTGAGAACGTCCAGAACCGCTGAGACACGAAGGTCTTTCGTCTCGTCGATATCGGCGGCGAATTGCTGCCAGAATTCCTTCAGAAAGGCTTTCCAGTCGAGCTTGCCATCAGAAATGATGTCCAGCTTCTCTTCGAGCCCGGCGGTGAAATCATATTCCACATAGCGCCGGAAGAAGTTCTCAAGGAACGCCGTCACGAGGCGTCCCTTGTCCTCGGGGATCAGCTGTTTCTTCTCGATGCGGACATAGTCGCGATCTTCCAGCGTGGAGAGGGTCGACGCATATGTAGACGGGCGGCCGATGCCGAGCTCTTCAAGCTTCTTGACCAGTGAGGCTTCCGTGAAGCGTGGTGGCGGTGTGGTGAAGTGCTGGCTGGCCTCGGCCTTCAGCAGGTCCGCATGCTGGCCTTCTTCCATCTTGGGCAGGCGATTTTCGTCATCGTCGCCATCATCGCCTTCATCGCGACCTTCGGTGTAGAGCTTGATATAGCCATCAAACACCAGGACCTGACCGGTCGAGCGCAGGACCGCGCGCTTGTCCTTGGAGGTCATGTCGATGGTGGTGCGCTCGAAGCGGGCGGTTTCCATTTGCGAGGCGACCGCGCGTCGCCAGATGAGCGTGTAGAGTTTCTTCAGGTCGCCATCGCCATGATAATCTTCCGGGCGAAGGTCGAAATTGGTCGGCCGGATGGCTTCGTGCGCTTCCTGGGCGTTCTTGGCCTTCGAAGAATAGCGGCGGGTCTTTTCCGGCAGGTAACGCGCGCCATAGTTCGACTGGATCATGGACCGGGCTGCCGCATAGGCTTCCTCGGCCATGTTTACGCCATCGGTACGCATATACGTTATGCGACCTTCTTCGTAGAGCTTCTGGGCGGCCTGCATCGTCCGCTTGGCGTTGAAGCCGATCTTGCGGGAGGCTTCCTGTTGCAGCGTGGACGTGATGAAGGGTGGGGGTGGATTGCGCTTGACCGGCTTGGCCTCAACCGAGGTGACGGAATAGCCGCCGATCTGGACAATTTCCAGCGCCTTGTCGGCGTCGCCCTTGTTGCCCAGCGTGAACTTTTTCAGCGTTTCGCCGTCGAGACTATAGAGGCGCGCTTCAAAGTCGGTGCCGTCTGGTGCGCGCAGGTTAGCCGCCACATTCCAGTACTCTTGCGGCCGGAACATCTCGATCTCGTTCTCGCGGTCGCAAACGATGCGCAGTGCCACAGACTGGACGCGGCCAGCCGACCGGCTACCCGGCAATTTGCGCCACAGGACCGGCGACAGGTTGAAGCCGACCAGATAGTCGAGTGCGCGGCGCGCCAGATAGGCATCGACCAGTTCGCCATCAATCTGGCGGGGATGTTCCATTGCGGTCGTGACTGCATTCTTGGTGATCGCGTTGAAGACGACACGCTCGACTGGCGTGTCCTTCTTCAGGGCGCGGCGCTTGCGCAAGGCTTCCACGAGGTGCCAGCTGATGGCTTCGCCTTCGCGATCGGGGTCGGTCGCGAGGATCAGCGTGTCGGCTTCTTTCAACGCCGCTGCGATCTCGGAGATACGCTTGGACGATTTGGAATCTGCCTCCCACACCATCGCGAAATCATCGTCCGGATCGACCGAACCATTCTTGGAGGGAAGGTCACGGATATGCCCGTAGGACGCCAGGACCTTATAGTCCTTGCCGAGATACTTGTTGATGGTTTTCGCCTTTGCGGGCGACTCGACGACGACAAGTTTCATGCGCTTACCTCTTTAAGGCGGCGAGAGATGGGGTCGGGAGACAGGCCCTGTCAAGGCCGGGTTGTGATTAGCCGTCTTCCCGATAGGCGATGAAGGTGAGCGTGCAGAACAGCACAAAGAGTGGCGGGCTCCATGCTGCGATCACGGGGGGCGCCGCACCTGTTGCCCCGAGGCTGGAAGAGAATTGAGTGAAGAAATACAGCCCGACCGCTGCGAGCGACCCGATGGCCAGAAGCTGTGAATTTCCACCCATTCGCTGCAGGCGCAGGCACACAACGGCGCCGATCAGCGCCATCGCCACAAACAGGGCCGGCAGGGCCATGAGCGCGTTGAGGCGCATCTTGTAGCGCGAAGCGTCCAGGCCGGCGGCTTGGGTCTGGCGAACGAAATGCGGCAATTGCCAGAAGCCAATCGTGTTGGGAGATGCAAATTTGTCGAGCAGCGTCACCGCGTCCAGTGTCGTGGGGATGGCGAGATTTTCCTTGAACTCGGGTGGAGCGTTCGGAACATTTTCGATTACGCCTTCAAGCTGCCAGAAGCCATTGCGCAGAATCGCACTATCCGCGTCGATCCGGCGGGCAAAGGCGTAGTCATTGGTCGGTCGCCCATCTGCGTAGAGGCGCTCTTCCTGGATCATCTTCACATCCTGAAGATTCACCCCGCCTTCGGCGACGCGCTTGGCGTGAATGACAATCTGGTTGGTTTCGTCACCCTGGCGCAACCAGATGCCTGTATCGGAAACCGAAAGGGTCGGACGGCCTTCATTGAGCAGGCGGTCGCGCGTCTGCTCAAAGGACTCGGTCAGTTTCGCCGCAAACGGATTGAGCACCATCATTGTGAACAGGCCGAGGACCACGCCGAGGACCATGACCGGGGTCAGGAAGCGCCACGCCGAAATGCCGCTGGCGCGGATGATGGACAATTCCGACCGACGATTGAGCCGGGTGAAGGCCATCATGGAGGCGATCAGCAGCGCAAAGGGCAAGGTTTGTTCGACAATTTGCGGCAGTTTCATCAGGGACAGGTTGAGCGCGCCAAGAATGCTGAGGCGTACATCGCCGCCCACTGTGCGCAGTTGCTCGACCACATCGATCATGAGAATGGCCAGCAGGAGGATGCCCAGCACAAGGGCCAGTCCCATGAGGCATTCCTTCAGGATGTATCTCTGTATCTTGGAAAATAGAGGCATCAGCTGGTGGCTCCGGTCGGGTTCCGGAATAACTCAAGTGGTGGGCGATCGACCTTGCCGAGGTGGCGCCCTCTCGCAAAATAGATATAGCTGAGGATTGCAATGATGCCGAGCGGGACGAGCCATTGCAGCACATTGAGCGCCGGATCATTCGCGGCGGCCGATTGCAATACCAACTGCACAATCAGAACGCCGATGGCACCACCGGTCGCCCAGCCAATCCGCTTGCTGTAGCCCTTGCGGCTGAAATCCCCGCCGAGCACTGCAAAGATCGCCAGCAGCGTCATGACGATGTTCAGCAAGGGTGTGGTCAGGCGACTGTGCGCTTCCGCCAGCAGGGAGTCTATTTCCTTGAGTTCGAAATAATTGGTTCGGTCCACGAAGAACAATTCATAGAGATACTTGTCCGATGCCTTCAGGACGAGGTCTGAGTCCTCTTTCATGAAGTCAGTCAGATCGAACAAGTATTGGTCGAATTCCAGGATTGATAGCTGGTTGTTTGCGTCGAGCTGTTGGCTTGTCGCATCCCGCAGCAGGAGTGTTGGGCTGCCTTCGACTTCAATCAGCGCGGCGCTGCGCGCGAGAATGTCAGTGGGGTTCTCCGGATCGGTCATGTCGGAGATCAGCACGCCACGCAGTTCGCCGCCGGCCTGTTCGCGCGCATAGAAGGTCAGCCGGTCCCCATTGGAGGTAAACTGACCGGGCCGGATCAAGGCGGCAGCCAGATCGGCGCGCGCCGTCGCCACGGTTTCGCGCATGGCACGTTGAGCGGCGGGCTGGACCCAGAGGTTCACGGTCAGGTGTGCGACGAGACAAAGCACGGCGAGCCGCATGATCGGTGAAGCGATCTGCCAGCGGGTCATGCCGGCGGCCTGCGCGACAACGATCTCGCTATCCTTGTGTATGCGGTTCAGCGACCAGACCGTTGCCACGAACAGGGCGAGCGGGGTCAGAAGCGCTATGATCTGCGGTGCGCCGAGCATGACAATATAGAAATATGTGATCGCAGACTGGCGGTTTTCCAGAATCAAATCGGTGCGTGAAAGCCCTTGGGCCAGCAAGGCCAGCATGGCGAGCCCGCCAATGATGATGACCACAGCCTTCAGGACTTCGAAAAACAGGTATGTCTGGACTTTGGTCATAAGGCGATTAGCAGGCTTTTCGCAGAATCCTTCAGAAACGGGTGATATTTCCCTAGCTAACGAGTTGCGCAACGCGCGTCGACGTTTAGTTTCCGCTGCAAATGGAGAATCCACACATGAAAATCACATTTGCTGAAAGTGCCAAGGCCGACATCATCGCCTTTCTGGTCGATGAAGACGGGGATCTTCCCGAAGCTGCGGCCGCGCTGAACGAAACCACGGGCGGTCTGTTGTCAGAAGCCATGGACGGCAGCCGGTTCAGTGGCAAGAAGGACCAGCAGGCCTTTATCGTTCTGCCCAAGGGCAGCGATGCTCGCCGTGCGGTGCTGATCGGTGCAGGCAAGAAGGACAAGCGCGATGCGCGCGTTCTCGAAGGCCTCGGTGCCAATCTTTACAAGTCCCATTCCGGCAGCGGTTTCAAATCTCTCGCGGTCCATGCTGGTTCTGCAGAAGATGCTGCGCGCATTGCGCTCGGTGCGAAGCTCGCCAGCTATCGCTTCGATACATATCTCACCAAGCTGAAAGATGACCAGAAGCCAAGCCTTGAAAGCGTGACACTGGTGGTCTCCGATGTGCCTGCGGCAGAAGCGGCATTCGTGCCGTTGAATGCGGGCGCCGAAGGCACCAAGCTTGCGCGCGATCTGGTCAACATGCCACCGAACGATCTCTATCCGGCCAGCTTTGCAGAGAAGTGCCGCGAGCTGGGCCAGTATGGTGTTCAGGTCGAAGTGCTCGGCGAAGCGGAGCTTGCCAAACTCGGCATGAATTCCATGCTTGGCGTCGGTCAGGGCAGCGTCAAGGAAAGCCAGCTCGGCGTGATGAAATGGATGGGCGGCGCCGAAGGCGAAGACCCGGTGATCCTGATCGGCAAGGGCGTGTGCTTCGACACGGGCGGCATCTCGTTGAAGCCCGGACCGGGCATGGAAGACATGCGCGGGGATATGGGCGGCGCAGCGGCTGTGACCGGTGCAATCCGCGCGCTGGCCGAGCGCAAAGCCAAGGTCAATGTGATCGGTCTTGTCGGTCTGGTTGAGAATATGCCGGATGGCGACGCGATCCGACCGGGCGACATTCTCAAGTCGGCTTCCGGACAGACCATCGAAGTCCAGAACACCGATGCTGAAGGCCGTCTCGTGCTTTGCGATGTGCTCTGGTATGCGCAGGAGCACTTCAAGCCAAAGGCAATGGTGGATCTCGCCACGCTGACCGGCGCGATCGTGATCTCGCTCGGCCATCACCATGCGGGCCTGTTCACGGAGAGCGACGATCTGGCGAATGAGCTCTCCAAGGCTGGCCAGACCGAAGGGGAGCGCGTGTGGCGCCTGCCGCTCGGGCCAGAATATGACTCGCTGCTGAAGTCGAAATTTGCCGACATGCGCAATATTGGCGGCCGGGCCGCTGGCTCGATCACGGCGGCACAATTCCTGAAGCGCTTCGTGAAAGAGGGCGTGAAATGGGCGCACCTCGATATCGCGGGCGTTGCCTGGGTTGAAGGTGAGAAGGCCGCCTTCGATGTGAGCTGGGCATCCGGCTTCGGCCCGCGTCTGCTCGATCGCTGGATCGCGGACAATTACGAGAACTAGGTGATGTCAGAGGCGCCGAAGCCTGAATGGTGGTTTTACCATCTCTCCCGCACCACGCTGGAGCAGGCTGCGGCGCCGCTGATGCAGAAATGCCTTGATGTTGGTTGGCGCGTTCTGGCGGTCAGCCCGAGTGTCGAGCGCCGGGCGGCGCTGGATGCGAGCCTCTGGACTTTCGACGAGAAGACTTTCCTGCCGCATGGTCAGGCCGAGGCGCCGGGGCTTGATCCTGCGCGCCAGCCGATCCTGCTTGCAGGCAAGCCGGAGAATTTGAACCAGGCCGATGCGTTGTTCCTGATGGACGGGACGAAGGCGCCCGTCGATGCGCCCTATACGCGCTGCATGGTCATGTTCGATGATGGCGATACGGACACGCGCAATCTGGCCCGCCAGCAGTTCAAGGCGGCCAAGGATGCCGGGCTGGTGACCCGATATTTCCAGCAAACGCCGAGTGGCGGCTGGCAGGAAGCGGGGAAATAGGCGTCAGGCCTTTTTCACAAATTCCGATTTAAGGCCCATCTGGCCAATGCCGTCGATGCGGCAGTCGATATCGTGATCGCCGTCGACGAGACGGATATTCTTGACCTTGGTGCCGCGTTTGACGACTGAGGACGAGCCCTTGATCTTGAGGTCCTTGATGACCGTGACGGTGTCGCCGTCTGCGAGCGGGTTGCCGTTCGAGTCCTTGATGACTGGTGCGTCCGTTGCAGTTGTCGTGTCTGCGCTCCATTCATGGGCGCATTCCGGGCAGATCAGCAGCGCGCCGTCTTCATACGTGTATTCGGAATCGCAATTGGGGCAGGGAGGCAGCGCGCTCATGGGTCGGATCCTTGTCGAAATTCAGGCCCCAGCCCCTATGCCTCTCGGGCCGCCTGCGCAATAGCGGCCTTCGATGCTTGCCCCGCTGGGCCCGCCCCGCTATAGGCCGCGCCAGAACCCTTTTTTCCCTTTCAAGCAGGATGTCATCATGGCTGTTCAGCGCACTTTTTCCATCATCAAGCCGGACGCCACCGAGCGTAACCTGACCGGCGCCGTCAACGCCGTCATCGAGAAAGCCGGTCTCCGCATCATCGGCCAGCGCCGCATCCAGATGACGCAGGCCCAGGCCGAGCGCTTCTATGGCGTTCACAGCGAGCGTCCATTCTTCGGTGAACTGGTCGAGTTCATGACGTCCGGCCCGGTTGTCGTTCAGGTCCTCGAAGGCGAGAACGCTGTTGCCGCCTACCGTGAAGTCATGGGCGCCACGAACCCGGCCGAAGCCGCTGACGGCACGATCCGCAAACTGTTCGCCAAATCCATCGGCGAAAACACCGTGCACGGTTCGGACTCCGAAGAGAATGCCGCGATCGAGATCGCGCAATTCTTCTCCGAGGCCGACATCGCTGGCTAAGGCGACGCCTTCGGGCAGGTGAGATTTGCAAAGGGCCCGCCGTAAGGTTGGGCCCTTTTTCTTGCACGCAGCACAAGCGGCCGGACAGGCGGCGCCTTCCGGGGGTTACCAGATCAGTTTCAAGGCTGGCAGGGTCATGTGTCGGGGCGCGGCAGGTGATAGAGTCTGCATTCCTGGCGAAAGCCGGAATCTCTTGCTGCAGGAGGCCCCGGCATGCGCCGGGGACACGGATCGGGGGTGAGAATGATCAATTCGCTGTAGGCCGCTTCACGGAAAGGGCGTGACGGTTCAAAACCGAATCCGGATTGGAGCGGCCTCCGTCCCGATAGATCATCCGACAACAGATTGACCACAACCCGCCCGCTTCGTGTGATGCCCCAGAGCATCTGAGAGCCGGGGCGGCCATTGGCGCGGAACCACGCCCTCAGGCGCTGGATGCGCCAGAAGATCAGGGGCCAGATGAGCAAAAGAGGCCAAGGCAGGCCCGGCAAGGGCTGGAAGAGGGAAAAGGCTGGCATCGCCTCACCAGCATATTTGCGCAGTGTCTCCGACGAATTCGAAAGGCATGAACCTGCGTGGACTGGAGGCTAGTCTGCTACCTGCAAGTCGACATCCCGTGGAGAGAAAACCCGCGTTTGCTGGACAAATTGCTCAACTTCATCCTGAAATTCTGTGTACCGGGATTGGGTTATTGCAACATCTTCTTCATAGCTGTCGGGATGGAATGAGACGACATAGGCCCGCCCGAAATGTGACACAGGAAGTTCGGTATTGGGTACGCCACGCTCATATGTATCCGGCAGCCACAGGGTCCTGTCCTTGTCCTGATACCGATACTGTAGCCCGATCCGGTATGTGAACTTGTAGCCAGGATAGTAGCCAAGGTTCAAAAACACTTCTTCAATCTCGCCGGGTGCGAGCGTGAAGAAATCCACCTGTTTCAAGGTGCGGTCATAAGGGTCCAGATGCGGGGCCAATTGCAGGCCGGTTACGGGGCGCAGCATGCCTTTGAACTCGCGCTGTTCACCACCTGCACCGCGCTGGGCTTCGAACAGCGCAAGCATTTGCGGTGCGAAAGGTTCAGCAGACAGAACGTCGATCAGCAGGTAGGGCGCAAACTGCACTGTGTGTTTCTCGGCGTCCGACCGAACCGAGAATGAGAGGAAAGGCGTGGAGGAAATCGCCGGAAGGGTTTGGCGGACATCCTCGATGGGTCGCTCATCACTCACACCTTCGTATATGAAGCTGTCTATCTCATCATATACCCGGCTGATCGTGATAGGTTCAGAGAACTGGCGCCGGGCCGTATCAATCGTGTTCCAGACAAAGATTGCGACGCCGAAGATTGAAGCCAGCGAGCCCCAAAAAGCGATCTTGTTCCACAGGCTGAGTCTGCGGTAGCGAGTGATGATGTGCACCGATTACGTCCCCACGGTCATTTTGGCTTGGCATGAAGCCTACCCATGCTGACCGGGACATCAAGAGCGCCAAGCGAACTTCGCGACTTCAATTTGGGCAGGGAGTTCAGTCGCGCGCCTGAATTTCGGCGCAGGCCTTGGCCAGTGCTTCCGGATAGAGCTGGTGCTCAACTGGCAGGAGGCGTGCGGCGAGGCTGTCGGCTGTGTCGCCCGGCAGGATGGGCAGGCTCGCCTGCTGGATGATTTCGCCATCATCGACACCGGGACTGACCCAGTGGACNGTGCAGCCGGCTTCGGTATCGCCNGCATCNAGNGCGCGCTGATGGGTGTCGAGGCCNTTGTANTTNGGCAGCAGCGAGGGGTGGATGTTGACCATCCGGCCNTNCCATNTGTTGACGAACCAGGGTGTCAGGACGCGCATGAACCCGGCCAGTGCAATGATCTCGACGCCTGTCTCTGTGAGCTGTTCGTGCATCGCGCGCTCAAAGGCTTCGCGGTCCTTGCCATAAGTCTTGTGATCTATGGCGGCGGTCGCAATGCCGGCGGCGGTAGCCGTTTCCAGCCCCTTCGCGTCCGGCCGGTTGGACAGGACGAGGACGGGTTTGGCCGGATAGGCCGGGTCCCGCGCCGCCTCCAGGATGGCTTCCATGTTGGAGCCGCGCCCGGAAATCAGGATGGCCAGTTTCAGGCGGGTCATGCGGGGGCGAGGTCTCCGAGCGCGACCGGGTGTTCCCCCATCAGGCTCAGCTGGTTCATGACGATTTCAACCATGTCCGGCTCGACGGAGAAGACCATGCCGATGCCCATGTTGAAGGTGCGATGCATCTCATCCAGCTCGACGCCGCCGGCTTCCTGCAGCCATTGGAAGACCGGGCCGGGCGTCCAGCTGTTGCGGTCAATGCGGGGGACAAGATGGTCCGGGCACATGCGCGGCGTGTTTTCCGTCAGGCCGCCGCCGGTGATGTGGGCAAGGCCATTGATCAGGCTGCCCTTGATGAGCGGCAGGGCGGCTGCGGAATAAAGCCGGGTCGGAGTCAGCAGGGCTTCGCCGAGCGTGCCGTCAGAGAAAGGCGAGGCGGCCTCGTAGGAGAGGCCTTCACGCTCGACGATGCGGCGGATCAGGGAATAGCCATTTGAATGCGGGCCGGACGAGGCGATGCCGATCAGCACGTCGCCTGCGGCCATGTCGCCCATGCGCGGAAGGACCTTGGCGCGGTCGACGGCGCCGACAACGAAGCCGGCAAGGTCATAATGGCCGGGCGGGTACATGCCGGGCATTTCAGCCGTTTCGCCGCCGACAAGGGCGCATCCGGACTGGCGGCAGCCTTCGGCGATGCCCGCGACGACCGCTTCGGCGATGCCGGCTTCGAGCTTGCCAGTTGCGAAATAATCCAGAAAAAACAGCGGCTCGGCCCCTTGGGCGAGCACGTCATTGGCGCACATGGCGACGAGGTCGATGCCGACCGTGTTGTGGATGCCGGTTTCGAAAGCCAGCATCAGCTTGGTGCCGACGCCGTCTGTGCCAGAAACCAGGACAGGATCCTCATAGCCGGAGGCTTTCAGGTCGAACAGCGCGCCGAAGCCGCCGAGCCCGCCCATGACGCCTGCGCGTGCGGTTGCCTTTGCCAGCGGGCCAATGGCCTCAACCAGCCTTTCTCCTGCCTCAATGTCGACACCGGCATCACGGTAGGAAAGGGGAGTTTTGGATGTATCGCTCATGATGACTCGCGCGTTAGCATGGGGAAAACGTCTCTGCCAGTGCCGCTTGCGGTTCCAGCCCCAGCTCTGGCTTGCTACAAGAGGTCTAAACGGAGGCCGTTGACCATGATTCGTATCCTTATTGCGTCCCTTTTCGCCCTGGTTGCCCTCGCGCTGGGCGCCTCCGCTGATACGCGGGATGTCTACACGGTTTCAGATATCGAAGTGGACGAATCTGCCGGCACGCTGATCGAGGCGCGTGAGCGTGCCATGGCTGCAGCCCGGATCAAGGGGGCCCGGGTGCTGATCGACCGGATCACATTGGCCGATGACCGTGTGTCTGCCGGGGGCATCCCAATCGATGCCGCACTCGCGAACCGCTTGTCAGCGGCCGTCGATGTGCAGGAAGAGACGGCCGGGAACGGTCGCTACAAGGGCACGCTGGCGATGGTCTATAATCCGCGCATGGTGCGGGCGCATCTGGAATCGCTCTCGGTGCCTTATGTTGACACGCAAGGCCCCAAAGGCCTGTTGATCCCGTTGGCGTCATCGGCCGGACTGGAGGCAGCCTGGCGCGAAGCGCTCGGAACAGGCCGCGATGAGACGCTGTCGCCCTATGTGACCTCGAACAGCCCCGGTTACAGCGCCTTCAGCAGCTGGATGGAACTGTCACCGGAGGCGTCTGCCATGGGCGCGCGCCGAGGTATTCTGGCGGACCTGTCTGGCCGCGATGGCGCATGGCGCGTCACGGTGTCGACCGTGACGGCGGCGGGCACTGAACCTGTGGGCACGACGCCTTTCGCCCAAACGCTGGACGGCGCAGTCGATGCGATGCTCGGACTGCTCGATGAAAACTGGAAGCGTACCTCGGTGATCCGCAGCGGCGAGCGGACCCCGGCCACGGCGAGTGTGCGCTACACATCTCTGATCGAGTGGAACACGTTGCGCGGTGCGCTGGCCCGGTCGCCTCTGATCTCGGAATTCCGCATTGACGCGATTGCGCGTGACGGGGCAATGGTTGCCTTTTCCTATGCGGGCGATCCACCGCGCCTGCAGAACGATCTGCTACAGCGCGGGGTCTCCCTGTCCGAGAATGATTATGGCTGGATTGTCCGGTCCGCGGTGTCGTCGTCGGGGGAACCGTGAACCCGGCGAACCCGAACAGGCCCTACAAGCCGAGCCAGCTCAGCCTCGGCTTTCCTGCAAAAGAACCCACGCTTGATGCGCTTCTGGTGACGGAAGCCAATGAGAGCGCTTTGGCGGTGCTCGGCGCGCCGCAGAGTTGGCCGTTTCCTGTCATTTGCCTGTTGGGGCCGCCGCGCTGCGGATTGTCTGTTCTGGCGCGCGCCTGGTGTCAGGAATTTGAAGGCAGCTATCATGTCGCCAAGGAGTTTTCCCGTCTGAAATCACGCGGCCTGGCGGCGTTGGCGTCGGGATTTGTCGCGGTGGACGATGCCGACCGCGTCAAGAAATCCGAGAATTTGTTGACACTGATCAATACAGCAACGGCTGAGGGCGGGCATGTCCTGCTGACGTCCAAACACCATCCGAGCCAATGGCAAACCCAGTCAGCCGACTTGAAATCCCGCCTCATGGCACTGCCGGTGATCGAGATTGGGGAGCCTGACGAAAAAATGCTCAAGGCGCGGCTGGAATCCGCTGCCGAGCGCTATTTCCTGAAGCTTGAGCCTGAGGTCATTAAGTATCTGGTACCCCGACTGGAACTTTCTTATGAGGCTATCGAAATATTTATAGAGAAATTGAATGATAAGGTGACCGAAGCGGGCCGGGCACCCTCGGTGCCATTGGCCCGGGAAGTCGTCGAAGAATTGGGCTGGGCCGACCCCGATCAGAGGTCCATGCTCTAGAATTGAATGGAATTGCGGAGTTTGGCATCATGGCCGATGGACAGTCTGGAACCCAGAAGCAGATGATGAATTCGCCGGAGCGGTTCCTGAACCGGGAATTGTCGTGGCTGGAGTTCAACCAGCGTGTGCTGGAAGAAGCGTCGAACACCGACCATCCCCTTCTTGAGCGCCTGAGGTTCCTGTCGATATCGGCGAGCAACCTCGATGAGTTCGAAATGGTGCGCTATGCGGGCCTGCGCGAACAGGTGCGGGCCGGCGTTGTCAAAGCCAGTCAGGATGGCTTGACCCCAGCCGAGCAGGTGGAACGGATTGAAGAAGCTTCCCTGAACCTGATCGCCGAACAGCAAGCGCGCTGGCGCAGCCTCAAGCAGGAACTCAATGCCGAAGGCGTTCATGTGCTGGGCGTGAAGGAACTGAACAAGAAAGACCGGGTTGAGCTGGACAAGTATTTCCGGTCAAACATCTTCCCGGTCCTGACACCACTCGCAGTCGATCCCGCGCATCCGTTCCCGTTCATTCCGAATCTGGGCTTTTCGATTGCGATCAATCTGGTCGCCAAGGGGAATGGAGATGCCCATGTGGGCATCATTCCGTTGCCGGCCTTTGTGCGGCGTTTCATTCGCCTGCCCAAAGGCACCAAGGGCAATTTGCGCTTCATTGCGCTGGAAGATGTCATCGGCATGTTCATCGATGAACTCTTTCCCGGGTTTGAGGAGAAAGACCGCTGCCTGTTCCGTGTGATCCGTGACAGCGACATCGAGATCGAGGAAGAAGCCGAAGATCTGATCCGCGAATTCGAAGTGTTGCTGAAGCAACGTCGCAGGGGCCGGATCGTTCGTATCCGAATGCAATCCAGTGCGCCGGAAGACCTGCGCCGACTGATCACGCATGAGATCGGCGCTGAAGAAGCCGACATCGTTCTCTATGATGGCATTCTTGGAATGGCACAGCTATCGGAACTGATTGTCAGTGATCGGCCAGACCTGCAGTTCCCGTCCTATGAGCCGCGCTACCCCGAGCGTATCCGCGAGATGGGGGGTGACTGTTTTGCGGCGATCCGTGCAAAGGACATTCTGGTTCATCATCCATTCGAGACGTTTGATGTTGTAGTCCAGTTCATCCGGCAGGCCGCAGCCGATCCGCAAGTCGTTGCGATCAAGCAGACGCTCTACCGAACAACGGCGAATTCACCGATTGTCGCAGCCCTGGTGGAAGCGGCAGAGGCCGGAAAAAATGTTACCGCATTGGTCGAGATCAAGGCGCGCTTTGATGAAGAAGCCAATTTGCGACTTGCACGCGACCTTGAGCGCGCGGGTGTTCAGGTTGTCTACGGTTTCATCGAGTACAAGACCCACGCGAAAGTGTCGCTTGTGGTGCGCCGCGAAAGTGATGAGCTGCGCACATATACGCATTACGGGACGGGCAACTACCATCCGATCAATGCGCGGATCTACACAGACTTGTCGCTATTCACGGCGGATGCGGCGCTGGGTCGTGACGCCAATCGGCTCTTCAACTTTGTGACGGCCTATCGCGAGCCACCCTCTGTCGGTCCTGTGATGGAAAAGGTTTCCATGTCGCCACTCGACATGAAAGAGAAACTCATCGGGATGATTGAGGCAGAGGCAGACGCGGCGCGCCGGGGCGAACCCTGCGGCGTCTGGGCGAAGATGAACTCGCTGGTCGATGGCGAAGTGATTGATGCGCTCTATTCGGCCAGCCAGGCGGGCGTGCCGATCATTCTGGTTGTGCGCGGCATCTGTTGCCTGCGTCCCGGCGTTCCGGGCTTGTCTGATAATATCTCTGTAAAGAGCATTGTGGGTCGATTCCTGGAACATTCCCGAATTGTCTGTTTTGCCAATGGGGAGGTTCTGCCATCGCCCAAGGCCAAAGTGTTTATCTCGTCTGCGGACTGGATGCCGCGAAATCTGAACCGGCGTGTCGAGGCATTGGTGCCGGTTGAAAATCCAACCGTTCACCGTCAGGTGCTGAACCAGATCATGGTCGCCAATCTGAATGACGAACAACAAAGTTGGATCATGGGAGAAGACGGCGTCTATGAGCGAATGGAATTGCGTCCCGATACAGAGACTTTCTCGGCCCACACATATTTCATGGACAATCCCAGCCTGTCTGGACGCGGGAGCGCGCTCGAAGTCAGCCTGCCGCCACGTCTGAAACCTCGCGAAGGCGTTTAGGTTTGATGTTTCCCAAATCAGAACGTGCGGCAATTATCGATATCGGGTCAAACTCGGTACGTCTGGTGATCTACGATGTTCTGGGCGCTTCAATCCTTCCGACCTTCAATGAGAAAGTCATGGCCGGATTGGGTCAGGGCTTGATGCAGACGGGGCAGCTTTCGCCAACTGGTGTTGAATCGGCGTTGAAGGCTCTTGGTCGGTATCGCGCGATCCTGAAAGCCTTGCACTTGAGGCATTACACGGCTGTGGCAACTGCAGCCGTGCGGTCAGCCGAGAATGGTCCGGAGTTCATCAGCCTGGCGTCCAAGGCGCTGGGACGGCGCGTGGTGGTTCTGTCGGGAGAGGATGAGGCACGCTTGTCGGCCGTTGGCGTAGAGGCGAGCTTCCATGCGCCGCTCGGCATGATCGGCGATCTCGGCGGATCTAGTCTTGAGTTCAAGCAAATCGGCGGCAAGGCCGCAGACGGGGAGAGCCTGATGCTTGGCCCGCTCTCTCTGGTCGAGGGGGATATTGATCTGAAGGCGCTGCGCCGTACCATACGGGCGGAGCTCAAGACGTCTGATGTGCTGGCAAAATCGACGGGGCGCTTCTATGCGGTGGGCGGCGCATGGCGGACCGTGGCAAAGCTGAACATGCAGATCGAGGACTATTCGCTCAAAGTGCTGCAGGGCTATCAGATGTCGAAATCCCAGGTCGACAAGGCCGCAAAGCTCTGCTTCGACAGCGTGACCAGTTCGACGGCGCGGGCGATGCTGGAAAACGTCGACAAACGCCGCGCCAAGCATTTGCCGGTCGCGGCGATTCTGCTTCAGGAAATTCTTGGCAACAGCCGGTTGGAGGGCGTGACCATTTCCTCGGCAGGCTTGCGGGAAGGCGTGCTGCGGGATGAGCTGGGCGCGCCTTTGCACGATCCGCTGATGGATGGCGCGATCGCGTTCGCGCGGCTGGACAAGAACCAGATCCTGTTCGGCGAAGCGCTGCATGATTTCATCGCGCCGGCCCTGGCCCCCGAGCCGGACTTGTTCGGATCGCCTGCCGCGGACATAAGAATCGAGAAGGCGGCCTGCATGATGGCTGACAGTGCCGGGCGATTCCATCCGGATCACCGATCCATCATGGCCTATGATCAAGCGCTCAGGGCGCCTTATGTCGGCGTCTCGCACGGCGAACGCGCTCTGATCGCCTATGCCATTGGATGCCGCTACCAGAAAGACTTCAAGAGACCGGATGAGTATGTCGCGCTCACGACGCCGGAGCAGGATGAGCGCGCCCGCCAGATCGGGAGTGCGATGCGACTGGGGGCTGTGTTCTCGGGTCGGTCAGGGCCGATCCTTCAGCGGGCCAGACTGGTTCGCACGCATGATACGCTTCAGTTGAAAGTGTCGAAAGCCGATGAGGCGATGGTTTCGGATACGGTCGAGCGCAGGCTTTCGCAAACGGCGAGCCAGCTGCGTTTGAAATCGGATGTCATTATTAGTTGAGGCTGTGCAGCCTAGACGTCGAACAGTCTGACTTGACCGCCCTCAAAAGATACGGCCAGTTTCCCGTTCAGCAGGGCCTGTGCGCGTTTCCCGAACATGTCATAACGCCAGCCTGACATGGCGGCAATTTCGTCACCCGTCTCACCGCGAGCGATCCGGTCGATATCGGCCGCATTTGCGATCAGGCGGGGCACGACGTCATTCTCCTCGCTGACATGTTTGAGGAGCACTTTGAGCAGTTCGGGCGCACCAGCGGGGATCTGGGCGTTCTGGACCCGCGGGCCAAGCTCGGGCGCGTACTTGTCTGGATTGTCGATGGCATCGATTGCTGCCTCAAGCAGGCCATTGCCGAATTTCGACCGGATGAATCCATTGGGCACTGCGCGGAGCTGGCCGAAATCGCCCTCGGAGCGCGGTTTCTGGCTGGCGATTTCCTGAATCGCGTCGTCCTTCAGGATCCGGCGGCGTGGTTTGTCCAGTTCTTGCGCCATGGTTTCGCGCCAGGCGGCAACGGCCACGACAATGGCTGCATAGTCTTTCTTCGGCTTTCGCAATTTGAGTCGCTGCCATGCCTTGGCGGGGTCGGTATCGTATTTGGCGGGATCTTCCAGATCTGCCATTTCCTCGCGCACCCATCCCAGGCGTCCAAGCTGTTCCAGCTCATCGCGCATTTTGAGATAGGCGTCCCGCAAATGCGTTACGTCGCCAAGGGCGTAGACCAGTTGTTTCTGGCTGAGTGGACGTCGGGTCCAGTCTGTGAACTGGCTCGATTTGTCGATCTGGCGCTTCAGCACGCGCTGAACGAGATTGTCGTATGAAATCGAATCGCCAAGGCCGAGCGCCATCGCGGCGACCTGGGTATCGAAAATCGGGCCGGGTGGGTGGCCGATCAGACGGTTGAATATTTCGAGGTCCTGACGGGCGGCGTGAAACACTTTTACCCGGTTGTCTGCGGCGATCAGATCGAGGAAGGGACCGATGTCCAAATCCTCGGCCAATGGGTCGATCAGGCCTTCTACGCCGGGGGCGGAGGCTTGGACGAGGCAGAGTTCCGGCCAGTAGGTCGTCTCCCGATGAAACTCGGTATCGACGCAAATAAAGTCGGATTCAGCGAGCTTTCCGCACAGGTCTTCCAGTGCGGACTGCTCAGTAATGGGAGTCAGGGTGTTGTCAGTCATCGCGCGCTTGCGTATCGCATCGCCTTGACAATTGCGAGAGCTTGAATGCCTTTCGCGCTTTTATTTCTGTTGGACCGTATTTCCGGAGAAAGTTTCCGATGCACGCCTATCGCTCCCACACCTGTGGGGAACTTCGCAAGTCCCATGTCGGTGAAACCGTAAAACTGTCTGGCTGGCTTCACCGTCGCCGCGATCATGGCGGGGTGATGTTCATCGACCTGCGCGATCATTACGGCCTGACGCAGATCGTGTTCAATCCGGGCTCACCTGGTTTCGGCACGGTTGAGCGCCTGCGTGCGGAGAGCGTGATCACGCTGGAAGGCAAGGTCGTGGCCCGCGATGAGGGCCTCGTGAACCCGAATCTGGCCACGGGTGAGATCGAGGTCGTGGCGGGCGAAGTTACCGTCCAGTCGGAAGCCGCCGAGCTGCCGCTGCCTGTGTTTGGTGAACCGGACTATCCGGAAGAGATCCGCCTGACGCATCGCTATCTCGATCTGCGCCGCGAGACGCTGCATAAGAACATGATCCTGCGCAGTCAGGTGATCGCCAGCCTGCGCCGCCGCATGCTCGAACAGGGCTTCACGGAATACCAGACGCCGATCCTGACGGCGTCGAGCCCTGAAGGCGCGCGCGACTTCCTCGTGCCGAGCCGTATCCATCCGGGCGAGTTCTACGCGCTGCCGCAGGCGCCGCAGCAGTTCAAACAATTGCTGATGGTGTCGGGGTTCGACCGCTACTTCCAGATTGCGCCTTGTTTCCGCGATGAAGACGCGCGCGCAGACCGCTCACCGGGCGAGTTCTATCAACTTGATATCGAAATGAGCTTTGTCACGCAGGAGGACGTGTTCAATGCGATCGAGCCCGTCATGGCGGGTGTGTTCGAGGAGTTCGCAAACTGGGAAGGCAAGGGCCGAAAAGTTCCGGATGGCGCGTTCCCGCGTATCCCCTATGCCGAAGCCATGGCGAAATACGGTTCCGACAAGCCGGACCTGCGCAACCCGATCGAACTGGCGGATGTGTCCGAATTCTTCGAGGATGACAGCAAGACGGGCTTCGGTATCTTCGCCAAGATCATTGGCGGCGGCGGACGTGTGATCGCGATCCCAGCACCCAAGGCGGCTGCGGAGAAATCCCGCAAATTCTTCGACGAACTCGACAAGTGGGCGAAGAAGGAAATGCAGGCACCAGGACTTGGCTATGCGCGTCTCAAAGAGGCCGATGGCGGCGGTGTCGACAGCCAGGATCCTGTGCTGAAGAATTTCGAACCTGTCCATCTCGCGGCGCTTCTTGAGAAGCTCGATCTGGGGGCTGGCGACGGCATCTTCTTCTCGGCCGGCAAGAAAAGCGACGCCTACAAGCTCGCAGGCGCCGCGCGGACAAAGGTTGGCGAAGAGCTGGGCCTGATCGAGGATGGCGTGTTCCGCCTCTGCTGGATCGTCGACTTCCCGATGTACGAATATGACGAAGACAACAAGAAGGTCGATTTCAGCCACAACCCGTTCTCCATGCCTCAAGGCGGAATGGATGCGTTGTTGGCTGCTGATACTGAAGAGAAGCAACTGGACCTGAAGGCTTATCAGTACGACATCGTCTGTAACGGTGTGGAACTGTCCTCTGGTGCGATCCGGAACCACAGCCCGGAACTGATGCTGAAAGCGTTCGAGCTGGCAGGTTATGGCCCTGACGTTGTGGAAGCGGAGTTTGGCGGCATGCTGAACGCATTCCGCTACGGCGCGCCACCACATGGTGGCATTGCGCCGGGCGTAGACCGGATCGTCATGCTGCTCGCTGATGCCGAGAATATCCGCGACGTTACGCTGTTCCCGATGAACCAGCAGGCGCGTGACCTGATGATGCAGGCCCCGAGCCCTGTGGACGAAAAGCAGCTCAAAGAGCTTCACATTCGCCTTGCGCCGCAGATGAAGTCGTAAGCATTACGCCGCATCCCAATTTACAAAGGGCGGAGGGCCAAGCGCTCCGCCCTTTTCATTGACTTGCGTTTGCAAGTCTATTTGCTGGCAAAGGCCGCAGGCGCGACGGCTGTGCCGCAGAGCGGCAGGGTAAGGGTCGCTGGAAGGGTGGAACTGAGCGAGACGCACGCGCCCTCGAAGTCTGCGGTTTCAGCGCCTTTCAGGCCGGACAGGTCGGCGTCAATGAAGCGGACGTCCTTGAATGAGGCGCCATGCACAGCCGCGTTCCGCAGTTGGGAACCGGTCATGTTTGAGCCGTTGAAGACGGCGCCAGCCAGAATCGTTTCGTTTAGCCAGGACCCGGTGAGATTGGCACCTGACAGGTCTGCCGATTCCATCCGGGATCCCGTCAGGTCTGCCGAAGCAAAATTGGCTCCAACAAGCAAGGCGGTTTGAAGATTCGCGCCGCGAACATTTGCGCTCCGAAAATCAGCTCCAGATGCCTGAATACCCTGAAGGCGTGCATCAGACAGAATGGCTCCAGCGAATTGAGCAGAGGTAAGAATGGCGCCCCGCATGTCAGCGCTGGTCGCATTAGCGTTCTCAAAATTGGCATTGCCAGCCTGAACACCGCGCATGAAAGCGTATTCCATGTTCGCGCTGGAATAGTTTCCGCCAGCGAGGGACCAGCCAGTCAAATTCTTGCCGGATAGGTCACACTCCCCGCAGGCGCCTGCATAACCGGGGGACCAGGCCACGGGTTGGCTCTGTGCCTGTGCCGACAAGGCGACAAAGGACATGGCGGATGCGGTAAGAAGTGCATGTACCAAGCGGATCATGGAACATGGATAACGCCTGATTTTGTTACCCCAAACTGAACAAACAGTAAGGACTGCCTAAAACACGGGAAGTGTTGCAATTCCGCCATGCCTTGGAAGACAGCGATTAACCGAAATTCGGAGAAAGAACCGCCGGTTTCTATTGATCATCTTGAAGTAATCAGGACGGAACTTCGCTCGTATCCTGTAATTCCTGCCCACACGTATCGCACTCGGCATCCCCGTCCTCGCTGATCTGGAACAGTGTGAAGCTGCCACAATTCGGGCACGCGTCGGTGAGGTAGGCTGGCGCGTTCAACGTCTCATCGTCGCCCTCCTCACCGGAAAGCTTTTCTTCGCGTTTCTTGTCCAGGATGACGATATTGTCCGGCAATTGCCCGCGTGAGAAGCCACGTGAGATCAACTGGGCGGCTTCTTCCGTAAACTCTGCAGTTTCGCGGGTTCCGTCCCCAGCGCCCCGACCGAGGCCGTCATGGGTGACATCGGCTTCGGCGAGGTCGTCCCGGCCGAGATAGGACACGGCGAGTTCGCGGAAGATGTAGTCTAGAATGGAGGTCGCTTTGGTAATGCGATCATTGCCGGTGACGGCGCCAGCCGGCTCGAACCGGGTAAACACGAAGGCGTCGACGAATTCCTCCAGCGGCACACCGTATTGCAGACCGATAGAGGTGGCGATCGCAAAATTGTTCATCAGGCTCCGGAAAGCGGCGCCTTCTTTATGCATATCAAGGAAGATCTCCCCGAGCGCGCCATCATCAAACTCGCCCGTATGGAGGTAGACCTTGTGACCGCCGACTGATGCCTTCTGGATATAGCCTTTTCGGCGATCAGGGAGTCGGGTACGGGCATTTGGACCGTGACCCGTGAGAGCCGAACTTTGAGGGGATTCGTGTGGAATCTCGGCCTCTGCCGCCAGCTCGTCGGCGAGGCTGAGAATATGGTCCATGCGCTCGGCCACTTCTTCGTTTGCCGATGCCCGTATGCCGATCAACAGGGCGGACAGGCCTGCCTCGATAGCCTTGTCGGCCAAATCCAGACCGTCTCGCCCATTCACCCGGACGGTCGTCTGCCCGCCAAGCGCTTCGGAACACGCCATCGCGAAAGCCAGTTCAGCTTCTGCACCAACAGAAAGGTCCAGCCCGCATTGGCGAAAGGCCTGGGTGGCAACATCTTCGACCGTACCGTCAACGGCAGCTTCAGCATTTGAAATATCTTTTCTGGAGAACCCCATCGCGGAGAGAAGTGCGAGACCATCCGAATCGAAATTCTCTGGGGCCAGTTTCAGATCTTCGCTGATGATCTCGTCACCCAATACCCATCGGGAGAAGGCGGCGTTCAGGGGTAGTCCGTCGCTGAGCGCGCGTGTAACCCGGTCGAGGGCAGCTTCGGAGAAGCCGCGGTCTCGCAAACGGTCTGCCCCAAGGGCGGCTTCCAGGTCTTCACCTCCACAATTGGCCACCCGGTCCAATATTGTTGGGAGAGATTCTGGCGCGGTACGTGATATCGCCAGCCGAGCGCATCGCGCCAGGGTCGGGCCGTCATCGGAATAGGCCAGTACGGTGCGCACAGGCCCAGCGCCCTCGCTTTCGCATTCAGGCATCAAATCGGCGAGGTCTGTGATGGGCAGAATGGCAACCGTACAGGATTTCCGGGACGTTGCTCTGCGTGCCTCGAGACCGAGTACGCTGGCATGGCCTGCCGCTAGCGATGAGCCGGCTGCATGGGCCTTTACAAGGGCACATATCGCAGCCGCTACCGAACGTCCGTCGTCGCTATCATAGGAGAGGCCAAGCGAAAGCACGGCTGCGCCGAGACCCTGTATCAGGAGCAGGCCGTCTCCGACGCTTTTGCCAGCTGCTTCCGCCACAGAGCTCAACAAATCTGTTTCGAGTCCATCGGGGCTGACTGCCAGCGCGACATCCAGCAACCGACAAGCGGTACGTGCCGGAGCGAGGTCATCCTGAGCAAGAAGGATTTCAGCGCCTTCTTTGAGGGCACTTAATAGCAGGGTGTCGAATTCCGGATCGGCCGATTCTGCGCTGAAGACTGCTGCGGGGGGAGGCTGGTTATTGGCAGCGGCGATTCTCAAGGCCTCCGCCGTGCGTGCAAAACCGTCTGGCTGACGCAGCGCTTCTTCAAGTATGTCTTGCGGTAGGCCTGATGCCACGGCCTCCGCCAATTCTGCATTGCGTGGTGCATTGCCCAGACGTTCCAGCATTTCGGCGGTGGCAATCTGGGACGCGCCGAGCAAACCAGCAGACGCATAGGCGGACGCAACATTTCTCAGAGATTCTTCAGCAATCGGCCGCCGCCGTTTTCCCGCGGCGCGGAAGGCGGTTCCGAACTCCATCTCCGGAGAAAGCAGGCCGTCAGTCTCGGCGACCTCCACAATGGACGCAATCTCTGCAGTTTTCATCAAACCCTCCCGCGAATCACCAGCGAATCACATATTCGAGCGTGACGGTTCCGGTCAGGGGTATCAACCATTCCGGCAGCAAAATTAGCGGTCAGATCATAAAAACGTGCGTCGCATTGCCTGCGGCTGCCGTATGGATTAACTGCCCGGATAACGCCATATTACGGCCAACAAGACAGGTCAGGACATCCTCACGATGCTGAAACAGATTTTTACCTGGTGGAGCGGCAATACGATCGGAGCGGCTTTTGATATCAAGCGGCGCTCTGGCTATGTCGGGACCGACGAATACGGCAACCGCTATTTCGAGGAGCGCAAGCCGTCTCTCGAAGGGCGCAAGCGTCGTTATGTGATGTACAAGGGGCTGGCCGAGCCATCCAAGGTGCCTGCGGACTGGCATGGCTGGCTGCATCATACTGTCGAAGATCCGCCCACCAAGTCGCCGCTTACGCGCCGTGAATGGGAAACGGACCACAAGCCCAATATGACGGGCACTCCTTACGCCACCAAGCCGAAGGGCAGCCTGTCGACTGACATGGCACGCCAGAAGGCATCAGGCGACTATGAGGCATGGAACCCCGATGCGTGAATCACTCTTCGAAACCCTGATTGGTGCCGCTGTGGTCGCGGTGGCTGGAATCTTCCTCTGGTTCGCGATCGACCGCGGTGGAGAAACCCAGTCGCAAGGCGATCAGTACGAGCTTGAGGCGCGCTTCAACAATGTATCGGGCATTTCGCGCGGTTCCGATGTGCGTATCGCCGGTGTGAAGGCTGGCATCGTCAAAAGCATCGTGGGTGATCCGGAGCGGTTTGAAGCGGTTGTAACGCTCAGCCTGGACGAAAAATGGGCCCTGCCGGATGATACGGATGCCCGGGTGTCGACTGACGGTCTTCTGGGCGGAGCTTATGTGGCTCTGGAACCAGGTGGCAGCTTCGACAATATCCCCCAGGATGGGTCTGGTGAGATCAAGTATACGCGTGGCAGCGTCGACCTGCTGACCCTGTTTGCGTCCTTTGCTTCAGGCAGCGGTGGTGATGGTGCGTCCGACCCGGCGGCCAGCCCAGATGCCACAGCAGACGACGCATATCCGGATGAGGATTACCAATAATGCGTATGATGGTCTCTGCACTTGCATTGGCCGCCCTCGTTGGGGGCGCCGGACACGCGGCCACCTTCGTCCAGAAGGATACGGCTACGTTGCGCGCGCTCGACAAGATTACCGGCCGCTCCACGGATATTGACGTGAAAGTCGGTGAGCCGGTTGTCTTCGGATCCCTGAAGGTCGAACTGCAGGTCTGTTACCAGACCCCGCCGGAGGAAGCGCCGGAAAGCGCAGCATTTCTCAAGATCGCCTCGACGCAGCCTGTGGCTGTTGAGACGATGGAAGCTGCTGTCGATGCGGAGGATGTCGAAACCGTCAGCGAAGATAATCCAGAACTCTTTTCAGGCTGGATGTATGCTTCATCGCCAGGACTCAGCGCGCTTGAGCATCCTGTCTATGATATCTGGGTAATACGCTGCGCTGCGCCGGAGCCTGTGAAGCTCGCACCACGTCCGTCCGAAGAGGATGCGGAATTCGAATAGAATTTGGCCTCTACAGTGAGGGCGTCTTTCAAGAGTTTCTTGAAATCCTGACGGGGTATTTCGATAAGCCCGAATTGCTCCAAGTGGGGATTATGGAACTGCGCGTCGAGCAAGACGAAACCGTCTTCGAGAAGATGCGCCACCAGATGGACCAGCGCAATCTTTGACGCGTCCGTCGCGCGTGAGAACATGCTTTCTCCAAAGAAGGCGCCGCCAAGTGCCACCCCATAAAGGCCGCCGACCAAATTGTCGCCGTCCCAGCACTCGATGGAATGGGCGTGGCCCTCGCGGTGGAGCGAGCTGTACAGATTCAGAATGGGCGAGTTGATCCAGGTGCTTTCGCGCCCCTTTGCACTCTCAGCGCACAATTCCATTACACGCGTAAAGGCCTGATCAATGGTCACGCGAAACGGATCCTGCTTGACCTTTCGGAGCAGGCGCTTGGGCACGTGGAAATCACCAAGCGGAATGATCCCTCGCATATCAGGGTCGACCAGAAACAAGTTCGGGTCATTTCGGGCATCGCCCATGGGGAAAATCCCACGACGATAGCAAGCAAGCAGATCGGATGAACTAAACCGCTGTGACATGGAATTATATGAACCAGCGGCTTATGTGATGTCTACCCTTTGTCGATCCTTGTGGAACGCGAAAGGTGAAAAATGCTCACTTTTTTGTATCAGTTTGATTTTCAAGAAACTTTTCGAGCCAGTGAATATTGTATTCACCTTCGAGTACATCCTCATTCTCGACGAGTTCGCGGTGCAGATCCAGCGTCGTGAAGACCCCGCCGATGACCATTTCCTGCAAGGCCCGGCGAAGGCGCATGATACATTCACGGCGGGTTCGCCCGTGCACGATCAATTTGCCGATCAGCGAGTCGTAGTGAGGAGGAATGCGGTAGCCCGAATAGGCCGCACTATCGAGTCTGACATCAGGTCCGCCGGGTGCGTGGAAGTCTGTGATTAGGCCCGGGGAAGGCACGAACGTCTTTGGGTGCTCGGCATTGATCCGGCACTCGATGGCGTGACCGACCAGCATGACATCTTCCTGCCGGAATGAGAGTTCCTTCCCTTCGGCAATGCGGATTTGCTCGCGCACCAGGTCAATGCCTGTGATCATTTCGGTGACAGGGTGCTCGACCTGGAGCCGAGTGTTCATTTCGATGAAGTAGAATTTACCGTCTTCATAGAGGAACTCGACCGTACCGGCGCCGCGATAACCAAGTTTTTCCATCGCACGGGCGCAGATGCCGCCGATCTCTTCACGCTGGGCCTGATTCAGAGCAGGCGAGGGCGCTTCCTCGAAGACTTTCTGGTTACGTCGCTGCAGCGAACAATCGCGCTCCCAGAGATGGGCTACATTGCCATGCGTGTCAGCGATGATCTGGACTTCGATGTGACGCGGACCCTGAAGATATTTCTCAAGATATACGGCATCATCACCGAATGCGGCCTTGGCTTCGGTCTTGGCAGTGCGAACGGCATTTTCGAGGTCCGCTTCAGTCTTGGCGAGCTTCATGCCTCGGCCGCCGCCGCCAGCAGATGCTTTTACGAGGACCGGAAAGCCGATTTTCTTGGCGGCCTTCTTGGCTTCGGCAATAGACGACAATGCGCCTTCTGAACCGGGTACGCACGGCACGCCCGCTTCTATCATTGCGGCCTTGGCAGCGATCTTGTCGCCCATGATGCGGATATGCTCGGCCGTAGGACCAATGAACGCGAGCCCATGTGCTTCGACCATTTCGGCGAATTGGGCGTTCTCCGACAGAAAGCCGTATCCCGGATGGATCGCGTCCGCGCCGGTGATCTCGGCAGCGGCAAGGATCTGCGACTTCTTCAGATAGCTTTCGGACGATGGCGCAGGCCCGATGCAGACACTCTCGTCCGCGAGGCGCACAGCCATGGCGTCGCTGTCTGCTTCGGAATGGACGACCACGGTGGACAGTCCCATTTCCTTGCAGGCGCGGTGAATCCTCAGCGCGATCTCGCCGCGGTTTGCGATGAGAACCTTCTTGATAACGGGTTGGTCAGCCATATTACTCGATCAGAATGAGAGCTTCGCCATATTCAACTGGCTGGGCATCAGTGACGTAGATTTCTTTGACGGTACCGGCCTTGTCGGCTTCGACCGGATTGAAAGTCTTCATGGCTTCAACGAGCAAGATCGTGTCGCCCTTTTTCACCTTGTCGCCAACGCCGACGAATTGCTTCGCACCGGGTTCAGGCGACAGGTATACCGTGCCGACCATCGGAGATTTGATGGCGTTGTCAGATGTCTGAGGTGGAGCGTCTGTGGTGGTGACAGGGGCAGCTGCTGACGGAGCAGCGGCAGCCGGTGCAGCGACCGGCGCGGCCATAGCGGCCTGCACAACCGGCGCAGCAGGTTTGCTGACGCGGATGCGTAGGCCTTCATGTTCAACTTCAACTTCGCCAAGGTCTGCTTCCCGCAGAATGGCTGCGAGTTCCCGGACAAGTCCGGTATCCAGCTTGTTCTTCGTTGTGCTCATGGGATGTCAGGTCTCTTATTTGCCCGTGAGGGTCTTTGCCGCCATTAGCGCCAGCTCATAACCATAGGCGCCAAGGCCTGCAATCGTGGCCTTCACAGCGGGGGATACGTAATTCACCTGGCGGAACGCTTCGCGCGCCGCAGGATTCGACAAATGAACTTCAATTACAGGGATTTTGCACGCTTTCAGCGCGTCGTGAAGAGCGATGGATGTATGCGTGTAGGCTGCGGCATTCAGAATGATGGCGGCGCCCTTTTCAGATGCCTCCTGAATCCAGCTCACCAATTCGCCTTCATGATTCGTCTGGCGAAGCTCCAGCGGTGTTCCATCTGCCAGCGCTTCGAGACGTGCATGAATGTCAGCGAGGGTCTCGTGCCCGTAAATCTCGGGCTCGCGTGAGCCGAGAAGGTTGAGGTTTGGGCCTCCAAGGACATATACGGGCTTGGTCATAGTCTTCCGTCTTGCGCTGTAACGCCGGGCAAGGCAAGGGGGCTGGTGAACGGAGAAAACCCGAATGTTGATTACAGTCAATGGCGTATCTCGCGAAGTCGAACCTGGCCTGACGCTTGCCATGTTGGTGCTTCAACTGGCAGGCGAGTCCGGCAGGGATCAGCGCGGCATTGCGATTGAGCGAAATCTCGAAATCGTGCCGAAGTCAGAGCATGCCAGCACTGTGATTGAGGACGGCGACAAGATAGAAGTGGTTCAGTTCGTGGGTGGTGGCTGATCGCTTGCGATCTCAGCTATTTGCGCCATCCAGCTCTTGCAGACCAGACAGGTTAGAATTTTGACAGATCCCCTTATCATCGCCGGCAAATCCTATAATTCCCGCCTGATCGTGGGCACGGGCAAGTATCAGACTTATCAACAGAACGCGGATGCAGCGCGGGCTGCTGGCGCGGAGATCGTCACCGTGGCTTTGCGGCGCGTGAACTTGTCGGACCCGAACGAAGAGCGGCTGACAGACTTTGTGAAGCCGGACGAATTTACTTATCTGCCAAATACAGCCGGATGTTACACGGCGGATGAAGCCGTTCGCACGCTGCGCCTGGCGCGCGAGGCCGGTGGCTGGAATTTGGTGAAGCTGGAAGTGCTGGCTGACCAGAAGACGCTCTATCCGAACATGCCGGAGACGCTTGAGGCAGCCAAAGCCCTGATCGCCGATGGGTTTGAGGTCATGGTTTATTGTTCTGATGACCCGGTCTATGCAAAGATGCTGGAAGACGCAGGTTGCTGCGCGATCATGCCGCTCGGTAGCTTGATTGGGTCAGGCCTCGGAATCATGAATCCGGTCAATATCCGTCTCATTGTCGAGCAGACACGAGTGCCGGTGATTGTCGATGCGGGTGTCGGAACGGCCTCGGACGCCGCGATTGCCATGGAACTGGGCTGTGATGGCGTGCTGATGAATACGGCCATTGCCGCCGCGAAGGATCCGATCCGGATGGCCAATGCCATGAAACATGCGGTGATCGCCGGTCGAGAGTCCTATCTGGCCGGGCGGATGCCAAAAAAGATGTATGCGGATCCAAGTTCGCCGCTTGCGGGCCTGATCTGATCAGAACAACGCGAGTGCTGCGTACAGGATCAGGCACATCAAAAATCCTACCACGCTGATCAGCGTGGTAGAGACGGTCCATGTACGCAGTGTCTCACCTGGCGTGATGCCGAAGATCCGTCCAACGAGCCAAAAGCCACTATCATTCACATGGCTGCCGGTTGTTGCGCCCGCGGCAATCGCGATGGCCACAATACCTAGCTGCGGGGCGGAGAGATCGGCCATCGCCACAATGGGCGCGGTCAGGCCGGCTGACGTTATCATGGCAACCGTGGAGCTGCCTTGGGCGAGCCTCAGGATGACGGCGAGTACATAGCCCGCCAGAAGCGGACCAAACCCCAGACCAAGCGCGGCATTTGCGATCTGCTCGCCAGCGCCTGTGTCCACAAGAACCTGCTTGAACGCGCCGCCCGCGCCAGTGACGAGGATGACTGCGCCTGTAGGCTCGAATGCGCGGGCCATCGCGTCCGACATCAATTTCCGGCTCTGGACGGTCTTTGGATAAAGCAGCAGCCAGGATGCGCCGCATGCAATCAGGAGCGCGCTAAATGGATGCCCGATGATTTCAAGCACATATTTGATGGGGCCGTCCGGCAATATTCCCGCAAGCGTGCCCAACAGAATCAGGACGAGTGGCAGCGTAATCAGGAATATGGCCCGTTCGGGCTGTGGGATGGGCCGGGTTGTATGATTGCTGGTTTCGTCCAGTTCGAAGGCCGGATTGCCGATTGGCATGCGGTTGCGCTGCTCCAAAAACGCCGCGAAGAGCGGACCGGATACGGCCAGCGCGACGCAGCCTGTTATTGCGCCGAAGAGGATAACCCAGCCCAGGTCCGCGCCTATCAGCTCCGCGATGGCGATCGGTCCCGGCGTGGGCGGTAGGAAAGCGTGGCCGACCGCGAGCCCTGCCATGAGCGGGAGACCAAGAGACATGGCGGGTTTCAGCCGGTCATGAGCCATGGTGAGGATCAGGGGTGCGAGTATGATGAGGGCGACATCGAAAAAGACAGGTGTGGACGCCAACAAGCCAATGCCGGCGATCTTCCATTGGTTCGTCTTGAAGCTGGATGAAGTAGAGAGTTTTGAAGCCAGAGCGTCGAGCGCCCCAGAGGCCTGCAGGATCGCGCCGAACAACGCGCCAAGCCCGATGACTGTGGCAATGAACCCCAGCGTGCCGCCCAGGCCTTTTGCCAATGTGTCGAAGGCTTGTTCTGGGGCCATGCCCGCGGCCAGGGCACTGAATATGCTGACCAGTAGCAGGGCCGCGAAGGCATTCATCCGTGCGCGCAATATCAGCGCAAGCAGCGCCGCAATGCCAAACCCTGTTGCCAGCAGGGGGCGGTAGACGAGGAGCGCTTCGGTCAGCTCCATGCGAGGCCAATTGATGTCGTTCTGATGCGCATGAGTGTGTCATGTGCGGTCATGTAAAGTGTGCGGCCGTCTGCGTCGCCGAAGCAGCAATTGGCAGTTGCCTTGCCGGTGTTGATCCGGGCAAGGGGTTTGCCGTCCGAGGCCAGAAGGAACACGCCGCCCGGGCCCGTTGCAAAGATGTGACCCGAACGCGTCACAGCCATCCCGTCCGGCAGGCCCGGAGCCGTGTCGGACATGAACGGCTTGGCGTCAAAAAGCACCGAACTGGAAGAACCATCAGGTGCCATGCGCAGGATGACCGGCTGGTCGGGATCCGATTGGCTCACATAGAGTGTCTGGCTGTCTGGTGACAGCACGATGCCATTCGGGAAAGTCATTGTATCGATAAGGCGGGTGATTTCTCCATCTGGTGACAGACGGTACACGCCGTTGGCATCTTGCTCCTTCAGGGGAGAGTCATTCATGCCCTCCAGCCCATAGGGCGGATCGGTGAAGAACAGGCTTCCGTCAGGCCCTTCGACAACATCGTTTGGGCTGTTGAACTTCTTGCCATTGAACGTGGCGGCAATGATCTCACGATGCCCGGTTTCGAAGTCCATTCGTTCGACCGCGCGACGACCATGGTTGCAGATGAGAAGTGAGCCATCGTGAGAAATAGCCAATCCATTGGCGCCCGGTTCGCGGAAACCCGTCGCCTGCTCACGTGCAACGCCCGAAGGGGCCAGGAATTCCGTCGCGCCGCTGGCTTCTGACCATTTCCACGCAATGTTCTCCGGTACATCGGTAAAATACAGGCAGTTGCGTGCGCGATCCCAGACCGGCCCTTCACTCCATGTATAACCGGAGGCCAAAACCTCCAGTCTTGCGAAAATATCCAACAGGGAATGGGCTTCCGCATCGAAGATCTCGAGATCGGGATTGGACGCCTTTCCGATCGGAGTGGTGGCGCAAGCCGAAATCAGGGTGGCTGCGGCGGCAGACCCCATGAAGCCACGTCGCGTTTGTTTCATTCTACATGTGTCCTTGTGGCAATTGCGCTGGCTGGAACGTTCGTGTGGTAAGCCTGATCAATGATGACCTCCGCGCGCGCCCGAATGTCGTCAGCGGATGCACCCACCATGAATTCGATCTTACCGGGTTCTACGATCCAGCCGTCCCGTGCCGTGTAGTACGCCATCTGGTCGGGGGTCAGGGTGAAGCTCACTGTGCGGGATTCACCAGCCGGGATATGGACTCGCTTGAATCCGCGCAGTTCTCGTTTCGGTCGGGCAATCGTGGCGAACGGATCACGCATATACAGCTGAATCACCTCATCAGAATCGACGTCTCCGGAATTTGTGACCTTGATGCTCAAGGTGAATTCATCTGCATCGGTTGTTGCGATCAGGTCACCATATTCGAAGCTGGAATAGGTCAGTCCATGACCGAAGGGGAAAAGCGGCGTGATCGGAATATCGATGAACCGGTTCGTGTCTTTCGACAGGTCCGGGTCAGCGGGGCGCCCACCGGGATATTCGGAATAGGTGTGCGGCACCGCACCGGTGCGTCGCGGAAATTCGATAGGTAGGCGACCCGCAGGGGAGACATCACCCCATATCACGTCAGACAGCGCGTTTCCGGCTTCAATGCCCAGCATCCATGTGTTGAGCACGGCATCAGCGGCTCCAACTTCCTGTTCCATTGCGAGCGGCCGTCCCGTCACCAATATGATCGTAACGGGTTTGCCGATCTCAAACATCGCCGCGGCGAGGGCGGACTGGTTCTGGGGAAGGGCAATATCTGAGCGGCTGCGCGCTTCCCCGGACAGGTCGAAATCCTCCCCGATCACCAAGAGAATATGATCGGCGGCCGACGCAATCTCCACAGCAGCCTCAATAGAAGAATCCGCGTCATTTGAAGGATGCGCGCCGGCTGCATATGTAATGGTGGTGCCGTCAGGAGCGTTTTGTTGCAGGCCCTCAAGCAATGAGACGACATCCTCGACCTTGCCTTGTGCACGCCAAGAGCCGAGCTGAGTCAGCTTGTCTTCCGCCAAGGCACCGATAACGGCGATTTTCTGAGGGGATTTGGAGAGTGGCAGAACCTGGTTTTCATTCTTCAAGAGCACCGTTGATTTCACCGCGGCTTCGCGTGCTGTGCGTCGGAATTCATGGCTCAGCAGAGTTGTCTTTTCCCGTTCTGCATCGTGATAGTCCATCGGTTCGTCAAACAGGCCCAATCGCTCTTTTGTCGTCAGTATACGGGCAACTGCCGCGTCGAGATCATGTGTCAGGCATTCATCTGACTGCACAGCGGTCTTGATCCTGGTTGGCAGGACCATGCTGGTCATGTCCATGTCGACGCCCGCGCGCAGGGCAAGCACTCCCGCCTGTTCTTCAGATTCGGCCACGCCGTGATTCATCAATTCAGCGACTGCATTCCAGTCGGACACGATCATGCCGTCAAAGCCCCACTCGCCCCGCAATACATCATCGATGAGATATTCATTGGCTGTGGACGGAACCCCGGCGACATCATTGAACGCCGTCATCATGGAGCCGGTGCCAGCCTTCGTGGCGGCGTAGAAGGGAGGCAGATAGGTTTCGAACAGGCTTTGATCGCTGATGTCAGCAGACCCATAGTCGCGGCCGCCAGTTGGGGCACCATATGCGCCGAAGTGTTTCGTCGCAGCGAGAATGGTGTTTGGGGCTGCCAGGCTTTCGCCCTGATAGCCCTCGACCTGCGCGACTGCCATACGAGACCCCAGATATGGGTCCGCACCAGCACTCTCGACGATTCTGCCCCATCGCGGGTCACGCGCAATGTCGACCATCGGGGCGAACGTCCAGTGAAGGCCTGCTGACGACGCCTCGTCAGCGGAGATGACGGCGGCTTCCCGCCAGACGTCTGGATCCCATGATGCCGCCATTGCCAGTGGTACCGGAAAAATCGTTCGGTAGCCGTGAACTACGTCCATCGCAAAGAGGAGCGGGATGCCCAGACGGCTTTCTTCAATGGCGACCTTTTGGAGCTCACCCAGCGGCTCAGCGCCCGCAACATGAAGATAGGAGCCAATCTCGCCATTCCGGACTTTGCCGAGTTCTTCAGGGGTGAGCTTTGAATTCAGCGACTTGCTGCGGCCACCTGCGGCCTGGTTTAATTGACCGAGTTTTTCATCAATAGTCATCTGGGCCACCAACGAACGTACGCGCTGTGATGCACTCGTCAGACTCACATTCGGCGTGCAGGCTCTGGCCTCGGAAATGTCAGAAACGACGGTGTCAGCGGGTGCGGTAGGCGCTTGCACAGGCGTGGCGCAAGCGGTCGCCAACAAGGTGGTCGCCAAGGCGCCAATCGCAAGCCGGCGCTTCGTGCCCGTGTAAGCATCGGTCATAATTCCCTCCCCATAAGTGTCGCGTCGACCGCGTTTCGTTAGCGCAATCATTGGGGGAGTGGCTATTTATGTCAACGCTAACATTTTCCCGTCCAAAAGAGTGTTCGATGTCTGTGACCGTTTAGTGCAGCGGGGCATTAGGTATACGTCAGGCTTTTACGAGGCCGATCTCGCGGAGCCGTTCCATGAGATAATCCTGAGCCGTGATCGGGGCTTCGGCTTTGCCGCCTTCAGCGACGCAGCCAGGTAGCGCTTCGATCAGGTAATCCTGATTGAAGTGCAAAAAGAAGGGCGTCGAGTAGCGCGGGAATTTTGCTCGCTCGGCAGATGGGTTAAGCACGCGGTGCGTTGTGGACGGCAGTACACCGCCCGTCAGGCGCTGTAGCATGTCTCCGCAATTGATGACCAGCGCGCCAGCGGGCGGATTAACGTCCAGCCATTCGCCTGAACTGTGCAAGACCTGGAGGCCGGCCTCCTCAGCACCCAATAAAAGCGTGATGACATTAATGTCCTCATGCGCGCCGGCGCGGACCGTGCCTGCGGGTGGAGGAGTTTGCTGCGGGGGGTAGTGGAGCAGACGCAGGATCGAGTTGCCGAAATTGACCTTGTCGTCGAACCAATCCTCGGCGAGCCCAAGATGCAAGGCGACACCTTCCAGAATTTCCCGGCCCATTTCATCCAGTGCATCAAAAAGTGCGGTTGTGGCTTCGTCAAAAGCAGGCACGTCGGGAACGCTGGGTGTGTCGGCCATCGTTGCGCGATAGGGGCTGTCCTCCGGTAGGGCGCGACCGGTATGCCAAAATTCCTTGAGATCGGCATGAGCGTTGCCCTTGGCGTTTTCCGTCCCAAAGGCCGTATAGCCGCGCTGGCCACCCCCTTGGCGTCCGTCATATTTCAGCTTTTCCGCGTCCGGCAGAGCAAAGAAAGCCTTGGTCGCATCCAGATTGCGGTCAATCACGCCCTGATCGACTGTATGGCCGGACACCACTGCGAACCCTGTCTCTCGAAAGGAGCGGCAGAGCGCATCTCCGAACGCTTTTTTATCGGATTTGAACAGGTCGAACGGGACGGGTTTGAAATAGTCGGTCATCATTATCGGGGTCTCTGGCAAGAATTAGAGGGGAGATTAGCACAGAGGGATGGGCCGACCATACGTAACGCCACATATGTAGCAGTTGTGCGTGCAATTGAGTTTGGCCGTGCTTTCGTGGAGATTTTGACGGCTCCACCGAATTCAGGGGCTTGCGATCAGGATGGGGTTTCTCTAGACCCCATATTCCGCGCTGGAGAGGTGGCCGAGTGGCTGAAGGCGCGCCCCTGCTAAGGGCGTATACGTTAACGCGTATCGAGGGTTCGAATCCCTTCCTCTCCGCCAGCCCACCTTTCAGCCCCTCGAATCTCTTCAAAGCATTGAAAACACTGGACGTTTTCGGGGTTCGAAAACCTTCATTTCGAGCAAACTTCAAAGGCTCAGAAAACACGAGTCTAAGGACCGTTTTGCGATCTTCAGCTCGACCATTTTTCCATATATTATAAGGGTTTGAGAGGAATTTCAGGGTGAGTTCGAAAACTTCCTCAAAGGGACGATACTTAGCCGGTTCGGCGTGGAGCCTTTCCACGATCACCAGCTTTTCTTTTTCCAGCTTATCGATGCGCGCCTCATAGGCTGTAACCACCCGCTCATTGGTGGCGGCGACAATCCGGTCGAGTAAGGCGGTAATGTCCTTCTCGATGGTAGAGAGCTTATCCTGCACCGCCTTCATAGCAGCTTTGGCCTGACCGGCCTGCTGCGTCCAGGCATCGCGGAACATGACTGTGATGAGATCGATATAGGTTTCGCCGGGAACAAGTTGGCGGAGCATATCTTCAAAGGCCATTTCCATGTCCGCGCGGCGGATGGATTTACGGTAGTCCGGGCAGCCTTTGAGGAAGCACATATAGTAAGGGTGCTTTGTGCCGGTCTTGCTCTTCGACCAGCAGGCCGTCATCGTATGACCGCAACAGGCGCAGTCTACCGCGCCGCGCAGCGGGAAGTCGTGATTGATGTCCGAGCGAGCTGGCGCATAGGCGCGGCCTTCTAGCCGTTCTTGAATTTTCTGGAAGGTCTCAAAGCTGATGAGCCCTTGGTGCTTGCCCTGACGAAGCGAAACGCCCCACTCCGGACGCTCGACCATTCCCGCATAAAGCACACGGGTCAGAATATCATTCACATACTGATTGCGGACGCGCCCCTTGCCGTTCTTCGGAAACTCAGGGCGGCTTTCAAAGTAACGCTTCACTTCGGCCTGTGTCTGAAACCGTCCCGACGCAAACCCTTCAAGACCTTCCTGAATGATCGACGCCAAAGGCTCGTTGCGGACAAGCAGATTGCCGTGACCTTCGATTTTCTGAAACTTGAAACCAATGCATCCGAGGAAGGGCCAATAGCCCTGACGGATACGCGCCTCCATCCGGTTGCGGGTTTGCTCGGCATTCTTGACCCGCGCATGCTGGCTGACGGATGCGAGCAAATGCTCGATCAGCTGGCTGTCTGAATCTTCCCCGAACTCAATGGAGGGAGATTCAAGAACGCCGCCTGCGGATGAAATTGCCGTTCTCAAAGTGAGGTGAGCTTCCAATCCGCGCGCCAGACGAGATATGTCGTCGATGATAACACGCATATGATCGCTGCGGTTTTTGCGGATAAAAGCGAGCATCGCCTTCATGCCAGGCCGATCCACCATACCGCCAGAAACGGCCTTGTCCTCAAACACGCGGACAATCTCATAACCCTTCATACGGGCGTATTCAGCGCAGCGTGCCGCCTGGCTCTCTGCGCCCTGACCGCGCCTGACCTGAGCTTCCGAAGAAACCCGGACATAGGCCACAGCTTTCTGCTTGGACATGTCGGATACTGTCATCAGAGACCACCTTTCTTGTTCTGCTTATATGTTACCAGAAATGGATCGCGCTGTGCCAATTCCTGAGAAGGATCACGCTCTTTTCCACAATTCATTCGGGCATTGCGAGCATCTGTTGCCTGCTGCACCGGATGCACATGGAAGCCGAGTTGCACGAAGTTCGTGATGATCGACCAGAGCGCTTCAATAAGCGCTCGCTTGTCCTCTTCATTGATCTCGTGATCAGCAAGAAGTGCTGCGTAGCGTTCATAGTCGAGTCCGACTTTGAGCGACGCTGCCCTTGTTGTGGGTGACGAATCAGCCCCCTCGGCTGATTCCTGTGGCGAGCCAATTTCAGGTAAAGGGCTACCGTGCGCATGGAATACCATGACGTTCCTCCTTTCGGTAGGTTGGGGTTTACTCAGTTTTCTTGAAGACCGAGATTCCAGATCGCGCACCTCGCGCGATCAGTTCGGGTAGGGCTATATCAGATTATGGGAATATAATTCAAGTAAAAATTGAATTAATTCAACCGTGTCTGGCAAGCCGAAAGCGTCACGCCCTTGCTGGGCAAGGGATACAACGAATTCAGTAGACTGAAATTATATTGATTTTTTCTTGGCGACCGTCTCAGCGTCATGACGCTGTGCACGTTCTTTTTTGATGGCCTCAATCTCGTCCTGGATATCGGTGCGCTGATGGCTCAGGCGCTCGCGCACCATCTCATTCGTCTGGACGCGCAGCGTGCCTTTTGGCTGGAGCGTCGGCTGCGGGTTTTTGGGATGGCCGAGCATCTCTTCGATCTTGTCGGCCTTGGCCTCCAGCTTTGCCAGACGCTCCTCGTATGTCTCTTGAGCCGGTTCATTGAAGTTCGACTTGATCATGAGGCTATCTCCCTTGAGGGAATGAGAGAAAGGACGGCTGAGTTATTCAGCGGCGACTGAGGCGCTTAACGCATCGGTGTCGTTGGCCGCTTTCGTCTCACCTGGCTTCTGTTTGTTTATGGCGAGCATGTTCCACTGATCGTAATTGGCGCGCGCCAGCCGCATCGGCTTCATGCCTGAGACGAAGAAGAAAGCATCCCCCGCCTGACGGCTGGTCTGATTGGCGACCTGTTCGGGGCGGGCCACATCCCTCAGCTCATAGGTCATCGAGGTTGAACTCGAATTGTTGCCGGAGCTGCGAGAATACTTCTTGTAGTATTCCTTGCCCAAACGCTCAGAAAGGTAGCGCTGACTTTCCAGATCATTGTTGGCGAACATGATCAGGAGACCAGAATTGGCGATGAAGGTTTCCCATGTGTCGCCGTAATGCTCTTTGAGCTGGGAGATGTCCTGCGCGCAGATCATCAGCTTCACGCCGAACTTGGCCGCTTCACCAGCAGCCCGCTTGATCCGCTCCATGCGCCCCATCAGTGGGAACTCGTCCATGAGGAACAAGGTGGAATGTTCAGGCTTGGGGATGCTCAGATCCTGCATCGCTTCGAACGCGGCATTGAACAGCAGGCGCAGCCAGGCCTTATAGGTGTCGCCCATACCGGCGGGCAGCACGATATAGATGGAGAGCTTGCCTTGCTTGAGTTCACGCATGGAGAAGCTACTCTGCTTCGTGAAGCCGGTCATCAGGCCGCTATCGAGCCACTTCATCGCCGTGCGGGCAATCTCCATGGTCGAGGCCAGCTCTTCCTCATGGCGGTTCTCATTACTCTCACCGAAGCGGCGGATCAGCCCGTCAAAGGCCTCATTGCGCGCAAGGGCCAACCAAAGAGCGGCAGGATCGGAAGTCATCAGCAGGTCACGAACTTGTCCGAGATGCATCTGCTCGGGCAAAGCTCTGGTGCCGACATAGGCGATGAGCATGGCGAGCATTTTGCGCGGGGCGTGCATCCAGTAGGGATCGCCGCCCGTTTCATTATGCAAGCTCTCTGCCAGCATGTGGCATTTATCAATCGCTTGCGGGTCTTGATCGAAATCAATTTCGGCCATCGGATTCCAGACATCGCTCTGCTCACCTGTGACACCAAACGGATCAAGCAGCACAACCTTCTGGCCCAGCACCTCGCGGCGATATCTGGCGGTGGCGGCGTAGTTCTCCCCTGAAGGATCATAGACAATGGCCGAGCCCTGCCACTGCGCGAGATTGGGAATAATAAAAGCGCGGCCCTTACCGGCCCGCGAGCCTGCAATCATCGTGACGTGGCGATCATCGTCAAAGGTGATGCGTGAGGGCGGCATAGGCGGCACCATCTGGCGCGGTGCCATGGTCAGCAGGAAGCCGGGCTTTGCAGCGGCATCCTTCGTATCAAGTCCGAAGCGTTGGCGGACCACGCGCAGGCGTGTTGTGACAGAGCTGCGCCTATCGAAGAAGATATCCCATTTGAGCATCACCCAGGCGAGATAGACATCCCACTGGCCAGTGAGCGTGAGCAGCCCGGCAATGGCGAGGGCGGCCAGCACCGTCAGTGTTGCCAATGTCACCAGCAACTGGCCGACCATGCCGAACAATTCCCACCAGTAGTAAGAAGAGTTCTCGACGGCCACGAAGAGCGCAGCAGGAAAACTCACCAACACCAGCAGGATCACCCCGAGAGTGAGTGTCCAGAAAGCAGGCGGTGTGGCGAGAAATGAGAAGTGTTTGAGAAAGTGCTTCATGCGAGCTCCCATCGTCAATCAACTTCGCCTTAGAGGCGCGTCAATCTAAAGAAGACTCGCTAGGGTTGAAATTTTAATTAAGGAGATGGGTGAAAATTTCTTTTCCTTATTAACGCCATTGCAGCGCAAGAATAAATTACTTGACTGATCATCCGTATACAGAGTATATTTTGGTTATGAAAATAAATAGAAAATTTGTTGAGGCGTGCGAAGGTGGGTTTTTTATGCTTATTCCCCTTGTTTTGCTTACATGGATGGCTTGCGTCGCGATGAAACCGGTAGAACAAGACAGTTCTCGGGAGCATCACGCTATTGTTGAAGATCCGATTTCTCCGTTGCATCCGTGAAGATTTTGGAATCGAAATAATACCGAAATTCCACTCGCCTGGCCGATATCTCTCCTTGATCAGAACTTGTCCCGCCGCCCACCGGTAGCACATGGCTGTCAAACCATTTTAGCTTAGCCGGATCATCACCAATTTGCGTTCGGCATACTCGATGAATATTGGCAGCTCGTTCTGTCGCAAGCTTCATATTACAATCCGTTTTCGAAAAACAGGAATCTCCATATTGACCTGGCCATTCAGGGGACGAAAATCCAACAATATGGATTGCGGTAATACTGCCTCTATTTAGATAGGCATGATCAAACAATGCAGTACACATTGAGTGTATGCATGGAGCTTCGTTTTCTTGAAATTTGCCAAGCGTGTTTCCCTGACTAGTGATAATAGCACGAGAAAGAGTGCCCATAGAAAGGTCCCCGGGGTCTAACGCTACTACACAAGCTTGGATCTCCGGTAAGCTTGTCGCCTCAAAGGCCTCATCCAGAAGTCGTGTATCTCTGCCTTCAATGAGCAGAATGATGTACATTGAGACAAAAACTTTGACGGCAAAGAGCTCCGCAAAGGACATTTCAGAAATTGTTGATATTTTTTTGTTGGGGGTGCGTGGACGGCTTGGAAGCTCTTTGTTATCAGTATCCGGACTTTTGGGGCCATAAAGGCTATCAATGCTTTTTGCCATGGCGCCCTCCTAGGATGAAGGCTTAGTTGGATCATCAAAAAGTCCAAGAACTTTATCTTTGAACTCTCTGTCTTTTCGCATGCTATATGCAGTTAGTCTTATCGATCCAGTCCTCTTTCCTATCCATCCTATAGTCGCAAGCACGGGATACAGAATAGCAATGTAGAATGCACTTCCTATCACAAATATGGGGATGTAAAATAGCAGGAAGTAGAGCAAGTATATTGTGGGCCCAATAATACCATTTAGTATGAGATTGATAAAATACTCTAGGAATGAAAATATTGGGCCAGGCTCACGCCTCTCGCTGCTTGCAGATATCCGACGTTGACTGAGTTCCGGATCATACATCGATAAAACGAGTCTGCATGCCAACCCTACTATCGATGTTATTAACGCGATTCCGGCCTGATTGATAAAATTAAAAGGGATGGCGCCTGGCTGCGTGGCGCTTTCATAGAAGGCATAAGACAAGGATGTGAGTGTAAACATAAAACCTAAAAAGTACGGACTGTCGACGATGGCCTGAACATCCAAATGATCTCGAAAGACGATGAGAATACTGAACGCGTACAGAAAAACGATCGAACCACTGAGCGTAATTGAAAAGATAATCAGATTGCTACGATATTGCGCAACTTCTACGCTGGTAAGAGCGGAATTATCTACCGAGATTTCAGAGAACAATACTCCGTATACAAATCGCACTAGACTTTGATCTATAGTAAGATAAAGGCCCGCCCCATACGCGAGAAAAAACAATACAAAGAAAGTCCACCTTTCAGCGCCAAAATTCATATCTCAATGTCCCCGCTACCATGGCAACAGCTAATCTCAGGCCACCAATGGTTGCGGGCAACACTCCGTTAAGGATTCAAGATCGTCAAGGCAGCAAAGTGTATCATTTCTTTGATACGTCATACTTGCATCCGGGCGCGCTCTAGGGCTGGCGCCCCCGAGCCCCGCTTCGCCGGTCTCGGCCCATTCGGGTGACGATCACTGATGCTAAGAACTCAGGGGCTTCGCCCCTCACGCCTGCAAGGCATCCAAACGTCTCCACGCGCTTTGCGCGCGGACCCTCGTTCGGAGCCTCCTTGCACTTGCTACCCCCATCCTCGCCGGAAGGCAGGGTTGCATCAGCAACCCAGACCCTACGGAAGGAAGAGGACATGAAACACCAAGAAGGAGAGATCAGAATCTATGCGGCGTGCCTGGCCGCCTATAATAACGGCTATCTGCATGGCAGGTGGATCAATGCCGATCAGGAACCCGAGGAAATACACGCCGCGATCACAGAAATGCTCAAAGCCTCCCCCATCCCCGAAACAGAGGAGTGGTCAATTCATGACTATGAGGGTTTTGAAGGTATTCAGCTCTCTGAATATACTGGCATTGAGCAGGTCGCAGCATTGGCCACCTTCATCGCAGAGCATGGAGAACTTGGCGCAAAGCTCTATGCGCACTTTGGCGAGATGGATGTTGCGCGCGAGGCACTTGAGGATCACTACGCAGGTGAGTTTCGCTCGGTGGCGGAGTTTGCCGAAGAGATCACATCTGAGACCCAAACCATCCCTGACAGCATCTCATATTATATCGACTGGGAGCATATGGCACGTGATCTGGAGATCAGCGATATTCTCACAATTGAAACTGGCTTTGAGTGTGTGCATATATTCTGGCAGCACTGAACATGCTGCCGCTGCTGATGATGATGGTGGTGTTCTTCTTCAGCATCGCGCCAGCGCACGCGAGAGCGTGCGCGGCGCAATACCGAGTTCATCGGCGAGTTGCTTCTGTGTTTTTCCGCTCTCCAGTTTGTGCTTAGCCGTTTCGATCATTTCTTGAGTAAGCTTGCGCGGACGACCAAGCTGTACACCTTTGGCGCGCGCAGCCGCTAATCCCTCGCGCGTGCGGGCACGCAGCTTTTCACGCTCCCATTCAGACAGGGCAGCACGGAGCGTGAAGGTAAAACCACCATCTGGCGTGGTCAGATCATACTCACCCGACATCGCCTCGAACTGAACGCCTTTGGCGTTGAGCTTCTTCACTTCTGTCAGCGCGTCAATCACCGAACGGTAAGCGCGATCCACATCCCAAACGACCAGAGCATCGCCAGGCTGAAGCGTGGCAATGAGCTGGTCATAGACAGGTCGATGATTTGAGCAGGCAGAAACGCCTTCCTCAATGAAGACAGCGTCACACACGGATTCAAGGCCACGTATCTGACGCGCCGGCGACTGGCGATCCGTAGACGTGCGGATATAGCCAAGCCGTCTTGGCTTGTTGCTGATTATGGTTTTCCGTTTCTTTTGCTTCGTCATCATCGGCCTCACCGAGGCGACAAAAACCAACGTTTTTGTCACCCAGGGCAAATCGATGACTCGTTGCCCGACAGGGCAGCCCAAACCCCAACAGGATCGGGCACTTCAGATTCTAATCGCATCGCTGTATGAGTGCAAATGGAAAGACGACAAAAACGTTGGTTTTTGTCTTTCCTTACAGGGCAGTAAAGCGGAGCCGCTGCCCTTGTCATTTCTTCAGAATATTCCGTTTGGCCTGATCGGCCTGGGGTTTGCTGTTCTCGACTTCACGGGCGCATCCAGAAAACTGGAAGCTATGCTCGCGCGCTATGTAGCATACGAACGCCAGTACGCGCAGGAAGCACGAGGTACGCTGCTGACAAGGGACTTTCAGTATCACAGGCGAGAGTTTGTGAGCTTTTTGCCCGTGTTGGCTCTGTCGGTTCTCATTCTAGGCTTGGGGTGGTGGATACAGCGCGATGGCGAGGTTGGTCAGTGGCTGACGAGCGTGTTCACAAGCGCGCCGATCTGGCTTGTAGTTGGGTTCGCATTTTCGGCTGTATTCATCGCCTACGTGCTGAATCACATTCTCAGCCAGTCTTTCAGCTATCTGGTATCGATTATTCTATGGTGTCCCCTTTGGTTGCTGTCGCAGCCCAAAGCAGGGATTATCGGGTCGATTGGCTTGATAATTGCCGTTCTGGACAATTTTGTTGCCTAAGGCCCCATTCTCATCGGAGCAGAACTACGACTAGGAGCCGCTTGTCTGATAGGCTGGCGGGCGACAGCAACAGATCCTACTAAGAGTGCCGCAGCGGCGCCACCTGCGATAAGCGGCGTAAAACCAAGTGCGAGCAGGCCCACGCCAACCCCACAAGCTATCGCTGTATGCGAAAATCCCTTTTTTCTGACCTTATCAAAATCTACTCTAGCTGATCTCAAATACCCTCACTTGTTATAAGAGTATTATGACATATTATTCAGTACACTGTCAAATTTTTCTAGTGCTATTCTTTCGGCTTCTCTGGAAATAGGCCTGGCATCCATTCGTGCGCAAGAGTTGCGGGGAAGGCGAGCCTTAGCGGTGCGCGGCTACTTTCCGAAACCAGAACGCCCCGCTCAATAAGCGCGGCAGTCGTTCTGCGGGCGTTTCGATCCACTGTTTGAAGAATTTCAGCCACATCAGAACGAGGCACTTCGCCTCGATACAGTACTGCCTCAAGCAGCGCTTCTGATCTGCCGGGCAGATCGCGCTGGCTTTTTGCCCAGCTGAGAATCCGCTCTCGGAGTTTGTCAGGTTGAACAAGCCCTTGCATGAACTCCACTTGATCAATGCAAGTGCGCAGAAAGAAGCCAACGAAGCTCGCCAGCGCTTCCTCACTCAGATTGCCGCGTCCATCAAGATCATTACGGCGTGGGCCATCGCAGGCCATCAGGTGTTGTTTGTAGTCGGTCTCGTTGCGCGCCAAGCCGCGCGCAATCGACCAGATGCCCCCCGTGTCCAATGCTTCCCGTAGCATGGCATAGGACATGAGGCGGGCCACACGGCCGTTACCATCTAGGAATGGGTGCATCCACAAGAGGCGGTGGTGTGCCGTGGCAGCCGCTACGATAGCGTTTGCTCTGCCCAGACGCCCATATGCCTGATCAAAGCGTGCCATAAAGCGCGGCAAGGCGCCGGGGCTCACAGCAACATGGCGCCCCACTCTCACGTCACGGTAGCGTAGTTCGCCTGGCACCAATGCAACAACCTCGCCGGTGTCGGGATTCTCCACCTTCAGAAGATCTTCAGGCAGGAGTTCTCCGAAACGGCGATGAATTTCGAGGACACGACCGCTGGGGGAATCGATGCCTTTCAGGCCGCCCTCATCAATCCATGTCTGCACTTCAATATGCGCGCGCGCTTCCTTTTGCAGGTCGCGCTTTTTAGGATCATCGCTGTAGTCATTCTGCATCGCCCGTTCGATATCAATCGGGTGCGTGTCATGACCTTCAATCAGATTGCTATAATAGCAATTCATGGCGCGCACGAGACGCGCCAGCGCTTCAACCACCCCCGGCGGTAGAGCGCTTTTGAGTTGCGTTGAGCGCGCTGTCAGCTCGACAGTCAGATCAACTAAAGCACCATAGTGCCGGGAGGACTCACTGATTAGCATCGGCTCCATTGCGCCGATGGTTTCTCCGCGATCTTCGACCGCTTTTTTGTCCGGTAATTTGTCCGCTTCTGAATCACTCATAATGTGAATAATATCATGATGGTACGGGAAATTGTAGTTAAAAATTGTCCGCTTGTTTGTCCGCTTCTGAGTCCGGTTGCGGCGGGAGATAAGAGGCTCTTTTTCTAAGCATTTTTGATGTGCAAGATGTGCGTGTAATACACGCAATCTCGGCAAGGGGCACCCGCTGCGCGTGCCCCGTTGCATCCCCACCGGCTCTGACACGACCTTGGGCCAACCCGCCCGATCTATCCTGGCTCGCCCCAGCCGCCGGCTCCCGTGTCATCAGACCGTATCGTCGGTCAACCACTCGTCAGAGGTGGAGAACTCCCTCTCCCCTCCGACGCCACCCCATGCCCGGACGTACTGCCGTTCGATCACAGATCAGGAGAGCCTCCACGCTCCCCCAATACCCCCATGGCCATGTCATGGAGACGATTTCATCGAGACCAACCGTTTACCGTTTGGATGCCGCCAGCGTTCTGTCGTTGGACTACTCGCAAGGAGATTCGCTTCCTCTACACCAATGAGTTCATATTTGCGCAACAGTTGCGCTCTTTGCACCCATAAGGAGATGGTGGATGCGGCGTAGACGGCTCTCTGTTCAGCAAAGCCGATTTCCTTATAAGTGCTGAATAACGGCATGCCCCTGTGGATATATCCGATTTTCTCTGAGCAACCGCTAGTTCATTCGCTTGCATCTGGTACGCTGAAACAAATAGAGAATTAAGGAAACAATTTGCCACACGAAATCGCAAGCCAAGGAAATCTCTTCACAAGTGATTTTTTAACAGAGACCATTCAAAAAGTCGCTGAATGGAACGCCTGCACGGAAGGCGATCTCAGCAACGTTGAGAGTACACTTAGATCAATTTTTAGTCGTTTTCCTATCAGCCAGACTCCCAACGAAAGCCAAACAGAAGATGATCTGATTTGGCCCATTCTCGAAGCGCTCGGTTGGACGGAGTCGCTTCGTCAGCAAAACTTGTCACCAAAAGGGCGTGAAGACGTGCCGGATGGTTTGCTTTTTGAGAATGCAGAAAAAAAAGCGAAAGCGAACAGCTTCCCTGAAGAATGGAAACGTTACGAGTGCGGCCTTGCCCTAGTTGAGTCCAAGCGATGGGCGCGCCCCCTCGATCGCCGGTCTGGCCGACGTGGGGAGGAAACCGCTCCTTCAGCGCAGATGCTAAGATATTTGCGCCGCATTGACGACATCACCAACGGTTCTCTGCGTTGGGGTATTCTGACCAATGGATCAAAGTGGCGGTTGTATTTCTCTGGCGCGCAATCTGTTTCTGAACAGTTCTTCGAATTAGACATCGCCGCGATCCTCGACATCCCAGGACACAATGAAGGTCTTTTCGCGCTTGATGAGGCTGACCGCCGCCATTGGTTGAAGGTCTTTTTCCTTGTCTTTCAGCGCGAGGCATTTGTTCCTAAAAGTGCTGATCCTCGGACCTTCCACGAAAGAGCCCTCGAAGAGGGCAAGTTCTACGAAGAGCGCGTTGCCGAAGACCTTTCCAACAAGGTCTTCGGAGAGGTGTTTCCCGAGCTAGTGCGTGCGATCGTCGCCGCGGTGCCCGAAGCTGATCTACAGAATGTACGGGAAGCCGCGCTGATTTTGCTCTACCGGCTCTTGTTCATACTGTACGCCGAAGACCGTGATCTCTTGCCGGTTAAGGACGCGCGATATGACGATTACGGGCTGCGCAACAAGGTGCGGCTCGATGTCAAAGACCGCAAAGACAAAAACGATGTCTTCTCGGAAACAGCCTCGCGGTATTGGGGCGCAATGTCTGATCTGTTCATGGCGATCGACCAGGGTGACGCCTCAATCGGCTTACCGCCCTACAATGGCGGTCTTTTTGACCAAGAGCGTCATGCAATTCTAAGCAATATCCGTATCTCTGATGCCGTAATGGCGCGTGTAATCGACGCGCTCTCATTTGAAAATACGCCCGACGGACGCAAGTACATAAATTACCGCAACCTTTCAGTGCAGCAGCTTGGCTCAATCTATGAGCGGCTTCTCGAATACGAGGTAAAGCGCAACGATGATGAAATCACCGTTCAGCCCAATATCTTCGCGCGCAAGGGATCGGGAAGCTACTATACGCCTGACGACCTAGTGCGGCTTATCCTGACCGAAACTCTTGAACCGCTTGTCGAAGAGCGGACAAGTGCCTTTCGGGACAAGATTGAAGAGCTAAGGCAGATCGACCTGCCGGATCATCGCAAAATTGGCCAGCTCAAGCGCCTTGATCCCGCGACTGCTCTTCTAGATCTCAAAATCTGTGATCCTGCAATGGGCTCAGGGCATTTCCTTGTGAGCCTGGTCGATTTCATGGCTGACCACGTGATCACCGCTATGGCTGAGGCCGAGCTGGATGCGCCCGAGGAATGGGGCGATTATATTTCGCCGCTTGGGGAGCGGATTGATGCGATCCGCAACACCATCCTTGCAAATGCAGATGAACGCGATTGGACGATCGACGAGGAACAGCTCGATGATCGACATATCATCCGCCGCATGGTGCTTAAACGCTGCATCTATGGCGCAGACAAGAACCCGATGGCTGTCGAACTCGCCAAGGTGGCGCTGTGGTTGCACACCTTCACCGTGGGCGCGCCGCTTTCATTCCTTGATCACCACCTTCGCTGTGGCGATAGTCTCTTCGGATCGTGGGTCAACACAGGTATCGCCAAGGCGGCGACTTATGGCACCCCCCTCTTACTGCATGAGCCGATGAAGCGCGCCTTGAGAGCGGCCTCGAAAATGCAAATCGTCGAGGGGCTGACCGACGCTGAGATCGCTGAGGCGCACCGATCGGCCGACGTGTTTGCCGAGATCGAGGACATGACGGCACCCCTCGACGCGCTATTGAAGCTGATCCACGCGATCGATTGGCTCGACATCAAGGACAAAACAGGCAAGGCCGCAATCAAGATTTTCTTTGATGGCCAGTTTGGTGATCCGCTTGAGATTGCGATGGGCAAGAAGGAGCCAAAGGCTAAGCGTGAGGACGGAGAGCGCTTTGCTGAGATTTTGGATCAGGCACGAACGCTGATCGACGAGGAAAAATTCCTCAACTGGCAAGTGACCTTCCCAGGCATTTGGTCGGATTGGGAAGAAGATGATCTGACCGGCGGGTTTCATGCCGTGATCGGCAATCCGCCATGGGATCGGATGAAGTTGCAACAGGTCGAGTGGTTCGCCGAGCGCCGCCCTGAGATCGCGATGGCATCGCGAGCCGCTGACAGACAGAAGATGATCACCTCCCTCGAAAAAGCCGATGATCCCTTGGCGCAGGACTTTGCCAAGGCGTCAGAACGCGCTGAAGCCGGAACACGCATGGCGCGAAAAGGCGGGGACTATCCCTTGCTGTCTGGTGGTGACCTCAATCTTTATTCACTCTTCGTCGAGCGCGCGATGACCATCGTCAGAAAAGACGGACTGATCGGATTACTCGTGCCGTCCGGTATCGCGTCTGACAAGACAGCCGCTAAGTTCTTCAAGGGCGTGGCAACAGAGGGAAGGCTGAAGGCGCTCTATGACTTCGAGAACCGGCGAACACGCTACAATCTAAAGCCCTTTTTCGAAGATGTGGACAGCCGATTTAAGTTTTGCGCGTTCGTTGCAAGTCCATTACCAACAGACATGGCCGCCCGCTGCGCGTTTTTCCTTCAAGCGGTGAGCGAGCTTGCAGACCCAGGGACTTGCTTCTCCCTCAGCGCCGAAGACTTCGCGCGTGTGAACCCTAACACGGGCACAGCTCCAATTTTCCGCTCCAAACGTGATGCTGATCTGACTTCGGCAATTTACAGCAATGCGGTTCCTCTGGTGGATCGATCTTCCGGCACGGAAGTAAAGGCATGGCCTGTAAAATACATGCGCATGTTCGATATGACGAACGACTCTGTTTTGTTCCGCACCCGTATGGAATTGGATGAGCAAGAGGCTGCTTATCCACTTGGCGGTAATACGTTCGGAAGTGCATCGGGAAACTGGCTTCCTCTTTATGTCGGGCGGATGATACATCAATTCGACCACCGCGCGGCTTCTGTAGAAGTGAACGAAGCGAACCTGCACAACGCGGCGCTAAGCGGCGCGGTGACTGAAAAACAAAAGGCTGATCCGAACTTCGTTCCCACTCCTCAATATTGGGTACCGGAAAGCGAGGTCTCTCTTCCTTCAGGCATCGAGTGGACAATCGCCTTTCGAGATATCGCTAGGGCAACAGATGCGAGGACAATGATCGCGGCAGCAATCCCAAAAGCGGGTGTCGGGAATACCGCTCCCTTGATCCTTTGGAGTGATCAGGGTCAGCAAGCCGACCACAAAGCACTGCTCTTGGGAAACCTTGGCGCTATCTCATTGGATTATGTGACTAGACAGAAGGCTCAAAGCACGCACCTGAACTGGTACATCGTCGAACAGCTCCCGGTGATCTCACCGGAAAGGTTCTACAGTATGTGCTTCGGAGCTAAGACTGCGGCCGAGGTTATTCGGCAGGCTGTCCTTGAGCTTACATACACGGCTCATGACATGGAGCCATTTGCACGTGACATGGGCTACGTGGACGTTTCTGGAAAAGTGAAACCACCCTTCATCTGGGATGAAGAACGTCGCCTTGTCCTGCGCGCCAAGCTCGATGCGGTCTTCTTCCATCTATACGGCATTACCAATCGCGACGACATACGCTACATCTACTCGACTTTCCCGATCGTCGAGCGCGAAGAGAAGGCCGCCTATGGCGGCAAGTACCGTTCCTGTGAGCTTTGCCTGGCCTTTATGAACGCGCTTGCATCTGGAAATCCAGACGCGGAGATTCAGTTATGAGCAACGTTAATATCAAGCGCCTGGTCGAAAACATCCGCTCAGGTACGTCCGTATACACGCCTATAGTTGAAGCCACCGTAAACTCCATACAAGCGATTGAAGCCAGAAAGGTTGATATAGGTTGCATCGATATTCTAGTGCATCGATCAAATCAGGAGGAATTAGATGGAGGAGTGCCTGCTGTTGAAAGCTTCTCTGTTATCGACAATGGTCTCGGCTTTACGAAAGAGAATCGCGATTCTTTCGACACCCTCTACTCCGATCATAAAATCGCGCAGGGCGGGAAGGGTTTTGGTCGTTTTACCTGCCTGAAATACTTTGATGATCTCAGTGTCGAAAGTGTTTTTGAGGAGAACGGGAAACTCAAAAAACGCTCATTTAAGATGGGGAAGAAAAACGAAATCATCGTCGATGAAGTTATTGCCGATGTATCCAATGGGGACATCGGTTCAAAGATGTTCATGCGCAAAATGAAAGGCCGCGGATTTCCCGACAAGCAGTTAAAGACAATCGCTCGCACACTCGTAGAGCGCTTACTGCCTTATTTCATTGATGAGGATTATTGCTGTCCTGAGATCGCTATTTCTGAGCAGGATGGATCTGGACGGATTATACTCAATAACTTCGTAAATAATCAGCTCGCCGCAATGATCAAAGAAATTGCCCTGGCAAATGGGGAAATTGCCATTGGGGATGGCGAGCACCAACAAACATTCAGTGTCAGAGTATTTAAGATATTCTCACCTCGAAGTCAGAAGAGTAAAATTAGTCTGGTTGCAGATCGGCGTGAAGCAACAGATACCGCAATACACAATTATGTACCCGAATTTATCGACGAGTTTTTTGAAGAGGGCGCAGGACAGGGTGAGGATCGAGATCGTAATTTTATAGTGAAAGCGTATGTGTTCGGAGCATATTTGGACGCCAATGTCTCCCTCGAGCGCAGCGGTTTTGACTTTCCAAAAGGAGATGACCTCCTGCACCTAATATCTCAAGCCGAAATTGAAAAGGCCGCTGCTGAGATCGCACGTGAAGCGCTCGGAGATACGATCAAATTTCGTCAAGAAAGAAAACAAAAGCAAGTTCAGGAATACGTAGAGGAACAGGCTCCATGGCATCGAACAATTGTCGAGGATATCGATCTTTCGGTAATGCCTTATAATCCGACACCTGAGCAAATTGAGACGGCTTTCCAGAAAGAAAAGTTTAGTCAGGAGGTGGCGATCCGGAGAAGGGTCGCTCAAATTATGAGTGAAGCTGACTCACAAGCGTTATCCGACGGGTTATCCCAAATACTAAACCAGATCACTAAAACAAGTAAAAACGATCTCGCTCACTACATCGCTATGAGGAAGCACGTACTTACCTTGTTCGCTAAAAGCTTTGAGTTAAATGCGGACCAAAAATATCCGTCAGAAGGAACAGTTCACGACATCATATTTCCCCGCAAGGGCGACTCTGTGGCGACCTCCCTAGAGGACCACAATCTATGGATCATTGATGAGAGACTGAACTTTACTAACTTTGTTAGCTCAGACAAACCGCTGGATGGTGGAACGACAGAGCGACCAGACATAGTGGTATTTGACACCCCCGTTCTTTTTAGAGGGGACAACGAAGTCAGCAATCCGATCACAATTTTTGAGTTTAAGAGGCCGGGGCGAGATGACTTTGTGAATTCCTCATCAAAAGAAGATCCCGTTCAACAAATAATTCGATACTCGAATAATGTCAGAAAAGGGAAGTTTAAAACTCCTAAAGGTCGGCCTATTCAGGTTACGGATAATACGCCTTTCTATGGATTTGTGATGTGCGAGGTATCCGAGAAGGTCAAAGAATGGCTGGAAATGGAAAAGGAATTTACTCCGATGCCTGATGGCCTTGGGTGGTTCCGATGGTTTGGTAACAATAATTTATATATGGAAGTGCTCAGCTGGGATAAGGTTCTGCGAGATGCCGAGATGAGAAACCGAATTTTCTTCCACAAGCTTGGGATTTGAAATCCATCTCGATAAGTACTGTAGCGAAGCGGTATCTTTTGAATCCTTGCTCAAGCCAAATATTCTCAGCCTTGACTTCAACGAGCATGCCTCTTCCAGTGAAATGTCGCAGTTCTCGAAATGTTGCGAATGTCCATTTCTGAATACGAAGATAGGATGAAGAGTGTTTGTTTGCGCTTTTCTTTTTCATCAAAAAGCGCCGCTATTCTTCCAAAGCTTAAACGTTCTCCAGTGCCCTTTCTCCATAGGGCCATCATAAGCGCGACAATGGGACTCTTTGTGGCTGTGGACAGCTCGGATATTTTGGCAACTTTAAATTGCCATTCCGCTTGCATTTGATAACTTAGTTTCTGGTATTAATAGAAACGAAGTTAAGCCGCTAACAAGCAAACTGTGGAAGTATATATCGCCTAGGCGAGTTGCGCATTGTATACGTCAATGTTCTGGCGAGCGGAAACTTTGACGCGGTGATCACGATATGAGTGAAGAAGATAAGGTTATTAGAAGAGTTGAAACGGTCGCACAAGGTTGCTTTCAGCAACATCCGGTTGTCATCTTGGGTAGTGGGGCATCTGTTGTTCATGGTCTAAGAGGAATGAGTGATCTAGCCCAATATCTTCGAGATCACATTGCGGCCGCCGAAGGCGAGGAAGCTGATGCGTGGCTACTGATCCGAACAGCTTTGGCGGATGGTGATGGCCTTGAAGAAACTCTACTAAGAGTTGCGGCACCGCTGAGCCTTGTCGAGAAAATCGTAGAACATACTTGGCACGCTATTGCGGAAGATGATCTTGCATTGATGGCCCGCGCGGCATGTGGACAAGAGCATTTTTGCTTGTCCGATTTGCTTCAAGGTATGTTCAAAAGCACTCATATGATCACGCACATCGTGACGCCGAATTATGACCGGGTTGCGGAGTATGCTTGCGACATAGCTGGATACTTTCATACAACAGGCTTCACACCAGGGATCATTCGCAAGCGTGAGGGCAGCGATCTCGTGTCCCTTAAACGAGGTGCGCACACGGCAAGAATGGTTCGCATTTGGAAAGTCCATGGCTCGCTCGACTGGTTTGCGGACAACTCGGATCGTGTCGTTTCCTTGCCAATTTTAGGACAGCTACAGGAAAACTTTGCGCCTCTGATCGTAACTCCCGGCGTCAGCAAATATGAACGAACGCATGATGAGCCTTTCAGGTCCGCTATCCAAGGAGCAGACCGAGCATTGGATCAGGCGGCCTCCTTCCTCTGCGTCGGATATGGCTTTCGTGATCGGCACATCCAGCCAAAAATTGTTGAAAAGTGCAGGCAGCGAAATGTTCCGATCGTAGTTCTAGCCCGTACGCTTACGGATGAAGCGAAGAGGTTTCTCGCAGGAAGCGCGGGACAAGCGTACATGGCGCTTGAGAAAGACGGGGAAAGAACGCGTGTATTTTTGCCAGAATACCCAGAGGGAATAAGCGTTGCTCAGCCCGATCTGTGGTCGTTCGATAATTTTAACAAAATGGTATTGTGAGGCTGTAAATGACAATTTTTAACTACGATGATAGCGAAGCTTTGGGAAAGATCATTGCTGTGGATACGGCGATGGTCGTTGTGAGAGTTGATGAACTTGAGCGCCTAAAGCGAGTGCAGGTCAATCGATTAGTTGCTTTGCAGAGCAGTAAGGCAGGGCAACATTTGGTAGGTGTTGTGTCGCGGATCACGCGCAGAGCACCCGAAGTTACACCGGATGAATCGGATACCAACCCTGATGACGTTATTGGCTTGCCAGAGAATAACTTGGTCCGTGTTTCGTTGATTGGAACATTAATAGGCAAGCAGGGAAAACTTGAGAACATATTCAGAAGAACGCTTGAAACTGTTCCTGAGATTGACGCGAATTGCTTTGCCCTTGCAGGTGAGCGCCTAACAGAATTCATGCAGGTCATTTCAAATGTGAAAGGCGGCGGACCACAGCTTGAACTGGGAAAATATACCCTCGATGAAAATGCTGCTGCGTTTCTCAACGGGAACTGTTTATTTCAACGACACGCACTTATCGTTGGGAGCACTGGCTCAGGTAAATCGTACACGACAGCACGTATGCTAGACCAAGTCGCTGCTTTAGGTCAGGCCAATGCCATATTGTTCGACATTCATGGTGAATATAAAACTTTGGATGGGGAAGAGTTTCGGCATTTGCGGATAGCTGGTCCTGGCGATTTGGGGCAAACTCAGGGGCTAGATGACGGGGTGCTTTATCTACCATATTGGCTTCTCGGATACGAGGCGATGGTCTCACTCTTTGTCGACCGTTCTGATCAGAACGCGCCCAACCAAGCCATGGTGATGTCCAACAGCATCACAGATGCAAAACGAAAGTACCTTGAAGACGGTAAGTATACAGATATTATGGCGAACTTCACTGTCGATAGTCCAGTACCCTTTCCGCTGCAGGCCGTGCGGGACCGATTGAATTTTCTCGACTCAGAAAGAGTGCCTGGTGCAAAGGCTGGCACGGACAAAGCGGGTGATTTTAACGGAAAGCTGAGTCGTTTGATTGCTCGATTCGAGGCAAAGCAAATGGACCGCCGTTTAGGATTTCTTTTTCAGCCGCATACGGAATGCATGGAAATGGATTGGCTGCCACGGCTAGCGCACACATTGACAGCAAGCAGAGGAATGCAACCAGATAAGAAAGGCGGAATAAAGATAATAGATTTTTCGGAAGTGCCGTCCGACATTCTTCCGTTGATGGTTAGCCTTCTTGCGAAATTGGTATTTAATATAACTCAGTGGACTTCAGTGGAGAAGCGCCATCCTGTTGCGCTGTTCTGCGATGAGGCACACCTCTATATTCCTGAGCGCGCGGGACATGATGGCGTTGATGATATCTCCGTGGGTATATTCGAACGTATTGCTAAAGAAGGCAGGAAGTACGGTGTTGGGCTTGTCGTAATTAGTCAGCGTCCTTCCGAAGTGAACAGGACAGTCTTGAGTCAATGTAACAATGTGATTGCCATGCGCCTGACGAATGGTGACGACCAGAGCGTTATTCGGCGACTATTGCCAGATAGCCTTGGCGGATTTGGGGATCTGTTGCCCGTTCTAGATGTCGGAGAAGCACTGGTTGTTGGAGATGCGAGCCTTTTGCCAACAAGAGTAAGGGTTGGAGAGCCCAGATACAAACCAAACAGCGCAACCATCGAATTTTGGGACAGATGGGCGGGTGAGGTACCAAATTCAGATATTGCTGGCGCAGTGCTATCTTGGCGGCGACAAAGTGCGAGATAGAAGAACGTAGAAGGCTATCTGGCAATAGTCGACGACGCGCAGCGCTATGCAGCTCAGCTTGAAATACTTAAATGGATCTACTTTTAACCACACCTACCTCTTTGATACTCCTGCGGGTGCTTTGTTCCAGTTCGTCATTGACATCTACGCGTAGATTATTGAGGTGAACAATTACGCTTTCTACCACTCTGCGCTCAAGTTTGAGCGTGCGGCGGTCCTCAAGATGTCTTTCGATTTGTCTCTCATGTTCCAACCGATCCCGCTTAACAGCTTTATCGGCTTCGTCCCTATTTTGTTTCGTGACACGATAATGCTCACCGCGCAGCAAGTCCCAGACCCCCTTAAGACCCTTGCGGAAGCGTGACTGGCGGATGCGCGCCTCTTCCTGCTGGCGATCTTTCTGACGCTCTGCGAGCGCCTGACGCTCGGTTCTCTGTCGCATCACCAGCTCTTTGATGGCAGAGCGCTGCGCAGCCTTCTGCGCTTCGATCTGCTGGTCGAGTTCCGAGGCGATTGTATTCAAGCGTTTTGCTACGTCACGCGCGACGGTCGCTTTGATAGTATCGACATCAGGCAAGGCATTGATCTGGTCAAGTTTCACCCGTGCCTCTTTGGTCTTGATACCCAGTTGGCGCGGAACGGAATAGATTTCTCCGAACCGATCAACCGCCACATGGCTGCGGCGGTTTCCTTGCGCGAGCCAGTAGCCCCGCTTTTCCAATTCCTCTTTGAATGCCGGCCCCGTTTTTGAGATCGACCACGCTTCCTGAAAGGCAGCTTTGATCGCGCGTGGGTCTTGCCCTGTCCGCTTAGCTTGCTGCCATTCTTCCAGTGTGAAGTTCAGAGGATCAGTTTTGGATCGGTCGATATGCCCTGCTGGCAGCTTCCAGCCATGTTCAAGATAGAGTTGCTTTGAGATGGCGCAGAGCTTTGTCTTCGAGTGTGAAAGCTGAACGGCTTTCATTTGACTGGTATCAATCCGGCTCCAGACGGCATGCGCATGGCGACGCCCTTTCTTTTCATGGAAGACAATGGCGCGAGGCTGGCCGCTCAGCCCGAGCTTATCTTCTATGCGCTCAATCGCTTTTTCAAAGTCGGCAACTGTCACCCTGGCATCCTGCGGCGGGTTGAGAGACAGTGAGAAGAGAAACTGTTTGCAGCGTGTGCCGCGACTGATCATTTCGGCTTCTTTGAACGCGCCCATGAGGTCGCTGGCCACGAAGCCGCGAAGCTCATGGACTTGAACATGATCGTTTTCATCTTTCATGAGATGATTTGCGAGATCGCGCGCCCCGCCGCGCTGATTGCCAACAAGGATCAACGGCGCGCTCCTCTAAGGGCCGTTATCAGGGCGTTGCGCATTTCGTGGATTTCAGCACAACTTGCCCGGAGTTCATCGACCAGATCATCCGATACGGGCAAGGCACCTGCGGTCGCCGCATTGGCGATTTGAGTCAGATTGGTTGCGATTTGGGACTCTCCCAACACACCCAGGAAGCGTGCGAGCAGCACCATATCCGCAGGCGGCAAGTGACTCTTACGAGTTGGCCGTCTCGAATGTGGCTCCACTATCCCATCGCCAAACAGACGCTTGCGAATGTACCGGCTCAAGGTTTCCTGACCAGCATCCTGCTCCAACTTTGCTCTTTCGTCGGGTGACAGGCGCAGGGAGAGTGGCGATGTTGTTGCGCGGGTCTTTCTTGGTGCCAGGCCGTTTGCGCCCTCAAACGCGCCTCGGCATTCATCTTTATAGGCGTCTAGCATGGGGTAGGCCCTCCATGCTTGTTGCTGCGATTTACAGCTGGGCCGTCATCCTCGTCATCATCTAGTGGAGGGTTTTCGAGAACAGAAAAGTCTACGTCTTTGAGTTGGTTTTCCCAGTTTTTCAGCTCCGCGAACAAATCCTCAGAAGTTAGAAAGTCCAGTTCTGACGGGGTTAGGTCGTTCGAAGCGACTCCCTCGCTGCCCGCCAGCCACCTGATGTGCTGATTTTGCTTAATAAAAACAGATAATTAGGGCGGCCACTATTTAGTGTGTAGGACAGCCGCCGTTTGAATTGTAGGACGCCTGAACGGTCAGCTCTTCTGCCGAGCACACATTGGGCAAATAAGGCCTCCATCAGAGAGTGGGTCTAAAAAAAGCCCAATCTACTGAGGCTGAAATCTTTTGGCCGGTGGTGTCAGCGGAACCGGACTTGAGGTAACCAATCTTGGGGTTTAGCCTCAGGAAATGGTCAAAAACCCGTTTCGCTACTTCAAAACCTCACCTGAGATCATCCAACTCGCTGTACTCCTATATGCCCGCTTTCCGCTCTCACTTCGCAATATCGAGGATCTGCTCCACGAGCGCGGCATAGATGTCTGCCACGAAAGCGTCCGCCTATGGGTCGATCGGTTCGGGTCTTACTTCGCTCATAAGATCCGGAAGCAGCGTTCGGAATCCATGCGGCGCAGCCCGCAATGGCAGTGGCACCTGGACGAGGTCTTCGTGAAGATCCGCGGCGAGAGGCACTATCTTTGGCGGGCTGTCGACCACGAAGGCGAAGTTCTTGAGTCTTTTGTCACGAAGAAGCGCGACAAAGCCGCCGCGCTGAAATTCCTAAAGAAAGCAATGAAGAGATGCGGTAATCCACATGTCGTCGTGACAGACAGATGCTCTTCTTATCGGGCGGCTATGAAAGTGATTGGGAACGAGGGCCGCCAAGAGACTGGCCGGCATCTCAACAATCGCGCCGAGAATTCCCACCTGCCCTTTCGACGAAGAGAGCGAGCAATGTCGCGATTTCGTCGTATGCGAAGTCTGCAGAAGTTCGTTTCAATGCATTCGTCAGTGTACAATCACTTTAATTTCGAAAGGCACATCAACCCCAGAATTCAATTCAAACAGAAACGCGACGCCGCTCTTTGCAAATGGCGCGACCTTCTCGTCGCCTAGCACCTGCTCGTTCACGAATAATGGAGACGGGTTCGCGTTAGACTGACACCACCCAGTAAGTGTATCATCTTAACTGCGCGGTCCGTTGAAGGCCTCGTCGAGCAAATAACCTTCAAGAGTCTCAGCCATTCAATAGATTACCGCTTCACTATGTCCAAGCCGGAGGGAAATTGCTGTCTTTACATATAGACTAAATTGAGCTTTGGATCGTGACCATGCACCGTCTGGTAGCTCTTCTCTGTGCGATTTTCGCCATATCACCATTCCTGTCAGGGGCGGCGCATACGCGTGCGCATGCTGAAGAGCTGCATCATGTGATGCCAATCGATCATCATCTTGATGAGCAGGGCCTCGGTCATGACACTCTGTCCGATCTGGACGATGAGCACTCGCACGAGCTTGATCATGAGGATCACCCTGCGGAACTTCATTTTGTTGCGCTTGGCATTTCTTCACCGACTGGTCTCGTCAAGTCAGTTGTGCCTTTTGTAAGGCTTGTATCCGGTCCGCCATCCTATCGCGGACCCATCCGCCTGAAAGATCCGGATCCCGAACGAATTTCAGCCTGAACATAATATCGTACATTGTTACGCCATGCGGGCGTCCAATGTTTGCTTGTTCAGCCTGGAGTAAGTTTCATGGCACTTAAAATTATAGGCTGCGCCTTGATCATGGCGTTGCCACTTCTGCCGGTCAGCGCGCAGACATCCGCTTGTGAAGCAGGCGAAGATCTCGAAATTGTGACGTCCTCTCAAGCCATGCGGGCTGCACTTGACGCCGACTTGCGACCCATCCTGGCGGACAAGGGTGTGGCCCTGGCCCGCACGGAACGGACGATTGCTGCACTTCGCCCAATGGATACGATCAGTCTCGAAACGGAAAATTTTCCAGGCATCGGTCTGGCGGGCGAGATCGACAATCTGGAAGTGACAGGGCGATTCTCAAGGACGTGGGAGCGCGGTGGCAAAAGAGAGGCGCGCGAAGCGGTGGCGCGCGCAGGGATAGCCGTTGCAGAAACTGAGCGGGAAATCATCGAGCACGATATCGCTCACGCGATTGAGACGCTGTATGTTGAAGCTGTCCTCCTGGAGCGCCGAGCCGATCTCGCCTGCAAGCGGGTCGCGATTTCACGGTCTTTGAAGGAAATTGTTGATCGCCGCGTGGAAGCTGCCCGAGACCCACTTCTTGCGCAGGCGCGGTCAGTGACGGACCTCGCTAGGGCTGAGGCAGAAGCGCTTCAATACCACCGCCTCGCCGCCGAGCGGCGTATGACCATTGCCAGTATGTGGGGCAGGGCGGAGGATTTTGCGATCGAGCCTGGATTCATTGAGCGCCGCTTGAAATCAGGCCAGCTGGATATTCCAGGTGTGTACTCACCTGAATTCGAAAAACTGCAGGCGGAAGATCGCCGCCTTGCGGCTGAGACAGAACTTCGAAGGGCGGAAGCAGTGCCAGATGTGACTTGGAGCGCGGGTGTTCGGAAATTCGGATATCGAGAAGACATTGGCGTCATCGCCGGTGTCACCATCCCTCTGGGTACGCAGAGTCAGTCAGCTGCCAAAGTTGCCAAACACCGGGTTCAACAAGAACTCGTCGCTGTCCGCGAACGTGTGCTGCGCCAGCAATTGCTGCGTCAGGCAGTCAACTATCAGCGCGCGGCGCAAAACGCGCAGGCCAGCATACGAGATATAGATGACGTTTTACTTCCTGAAGCGATCCGCGCGCTTGATCTGGCCCAAGAGGGGTATGACCGCGGCGCATTTTCGTACCTCGAAATCATCGATGCGCAGCGAACACTTGCTGAACTGCGTGAACAGCGTCTCGGCCATATCGAGACCTTCATCCTGAACGAAGCTGCTCTTTCCCGCGTCACGGGCCGGGAAGACTGGCAGTCCATCGTGGAGACTGCACAATGAATCCTCGCATTCTTTATCCTGTTGCCGCTGCAGTAATTGCAGCGCTGATGACCCTCACCGGCTGCGGCAGCCAGAATTCAGCGCCAGGCGATGGCGACAATATTCATACTGGGGCCGGAGAATCTGAAACTGCGGAAGGGCCTCATGGAGGACGTCTGTTGGAAGAAGGGGATTTTGCGCTGGAAATGACGATTTTTGAGTCAGGTGTCCCGCCTGAGTATCGAATTTATCCTTTCCTTGCAGGTGAACCTGTTGATCCGTCCCATGTCGCGCTGACAGTTCGCCTCGACCGACTTGGAGACGAGGAGGATATTTTCGAATTCTCTCCGGTTCAGGATTATCTGAAAGGCGACGGTGTCGTTACCGAACCGCATTCATTCGAGGTCTTCGTCGACGCCCAACATCAGGGCACGTCTTACTCTTGGAGTTATGAATCCTTCGAGGGCCGCACCACGATTGCCGACGACACAGCTGTGTCCATGGGTGTCGAGACTGAAATTGCCGGTGCTGCGGTGATCAGGGACATAATTCCTCTCTCGGGCGTGACGGCCTTCTCGCCATCTGCGACCGCGGAGGTTCGGGCCCGCTACCCCGGTCCAGTCCAGTCGGTCAGCGTCGGCGTGAATGATATGGTTCGCAAGGGACAGACGCTGGCGCGCGTCGAAAGCTCCTCCAGTCTTCAGAGTTATTCGGTCACCGCGCCGGTATCGGGGACAATCCTTGAACGCAACACCAATGCGGGCGATGTCGCGGGCGATCAATCTCTCTTCACGATCGCTGACCTCAATCAGTTGGAGGCGCGTCTGCACGTCTTCCCTAACGATGCAGGGAAGGTGAAAACAGGTCAGAGCGTCCGCATGGGTATTGCTGGGTCTGACCCCGAGTTTGCGTCAGAGATCACCCGCTTTCTGCCGATATCGGGCGAAAATACGCAGACTCGTATCGCCGTAGCCCCCGTGCCGATCGAAGCGGCAATGACCCCTGGCATGCGGGTCATGGCGAGCGTTGTGACCGGAGAGTCTGAAGTGCCGCTCGCCGTGAGAGAATCCGGGCTGCAGAGCTTTCGTGACTTCACCGTGGTCTACGCAAAAGTGGGCGAGACCTACGAGGTCCGGATGCTCGACCTGGGAGAGAGCGATGGTGAATTTGTCGAAGTCCTTGGCGGGTTAGATCCCGGCACTGAATATGTCAGCGCCAATTCCTTCCTCATCAAAGCCGACATTGAAAAGTCCGGCGCCAGCCACGACCATTAGGAGACAGCCATGCTTGAGAGCATCATTCGATTCTCGATCAGCCAGCGCTGGTTGGTCCTTGCTGTTGTATTCGGACTTGCCGCACTCGGCATCTACAATTTCAACCGGCTTCCGATCGATGCCGTTCCTGACATCACAAATGTCCAGGTGCAGATCAACACGGAAGCCCCCGGCTATTCGCCTCTGGAAACCGAGCAACGCATCACGTTCCCGGTAGAGACCGCCATTTCGGGTCTTCCTGATCTTGACTATACACGGTCGGTTTCCCGCTACGGATTGAGTCAAGTGACGGTGATCTTCGATGATGGCACCGACATCTACCGCGCCAGACAACTGGTTTCAGAAAGAATCCAGTCGGTTCGAGCCACACTTCCGGAAGGCGTGTCGCCTGAACTCGGTCCTATCGCAACGGGGCTGGGCGAAATTTACATGTACATCCTTTCGGCTGAGCCGGGCGCACTCACTGAAGATGGCGCACGGTACACGGCGATGGATTTGCGCACGCTCAATGACTGGGTGGTCTTGCCTCAGCTGCGCACGGTCGAAGGCGTGACGGAAGTCAACACGATCGGCGGGTTCAAGAAGGAAATCCATATCCTGCCAGATCCGGCAGCCCTCGCCGGATTCGATCTAACGCTAGACGATATCATCGGCGCTGTGGAAGCGAATAATGCGAATACCGGCGCAGGCTATATTGAACGTCATGGTGAGCAGAACCTGATCCGGGTTCCCGGTCAGGCGAATTCGCTTGACGATCTTCGCAACATCACCGTGAAAGACACCGGCGCCTTCGGGATCCGGTTGTCAGATGTCGCAGAAATAACCATCGGTGAAGAACTCCGGACTGGCGCTGCAACCCAGAACGGTGAGGAAGTTATTCTTGGTACCGCCTTCATGCTGGTCGGCGAAAACAGCCGCACAGTATCAGTCGCAGTTGACGAGCGGGTGGACGAAATCCGGCCTGGTCTGCCTGATGGCGTCCAGATCACGCCGGTCTATAATCGCACGACCCTGGTCGATGCGACGATCGCAACCGTCCAGAAGAATCTGGCTGAGGGTGCGTTACTGGTTATTCTCGTCCTGTTTCTCCTGCTCGGAAATATACGGGCAGCACTCATAACGGCGGCGGTCATTCCCGTGGCGATGCTGATGACTATCACGGGGATGGTCGAGAACAATGTGTCGGGCAATCTGATGAGCCTCGGCGCGCTCGATTTCGGCCTGATCGTTGATGGCGCTGTTATCATTGTCGAAAATTGCCTCCGGCGATTTGCGGAGAAGCAGGGGAGCCTCGGTCGCTTGCTGACCCGCGAAGAGCGATTTTCCCTGGCAGCCGAAGCGTCCAGTGAAGTGATCAAACCATCGATATTCGGCGTGATCATCATCACGGTGGTGTATTTTCCAATCTTTGCCCTGACGGGGATCGAAGGGAAGATGTTCCACCCGATGGCCTTCACCGTGGTTCTGGCGCTCACCTCGGCCCTGATTCTCTCGCTGACTTTCGTGCCAGCTGCCGTCGCGCTTATTGTCCGCGGCAAAGTCACGGAGAAGGAAAGCCGCCTGATGAGGGGGGCAAAGTGGCTTTACCGGCCGGCTCTTAGCTTCGCGCTACGTGTTCGATACGCTATTGTGATCGGAGCCGTTGCGCTCGTCGGCATCGGTGGCTGGGGGGCAACCAAGCTAGGTTCGGAGTTTATTCCAAACCTTGATGAAGGCGATATAGCCCTCCACGCTTTGCGCATTCCAGGCACAAGCCTGACTCAGGCGATTGAAATGCAGGAAATGCTCGAAGCGAGGATCGTGCAGGTCCCGGAGGTCGAACGCGTTTTTGCCAAGATCGGCACGCCTGAAATTGCGACCGATCCGGTGCCTCCGAGTGTGGCAGACACATTCGTGATCATGAAACCACGTAAGGAATGGCCGGACCCCAGAAAGCCAAAATCGCAACTTGTCTCCGAGCTACAGGCAGTGGTCGAACAGATACCTGGCAGCAAGTATGAGCTGACCCAGCCGATTGAAATGCGGTTCAATGAGCTGATTTCAGGGGTCCGCGCAGATGTCGCCGTGAAAATCTATGGCGATGATCTGGAAACACTGGAAGCGACAGCCGATCGGATTCAGGAGATCGTAACCGGCACGGCTGGCTCCGCCGATGTGCAGCGCGAACAAGTTACGGGCCTGCCTATCTTGTCAATTCGCCCTGACAGGGATGCGCTTGCAAGATACGGATTGAACGTCGGTGACATCCAGGCAGTTGCGGCAACGGCGCTGGGGGGGCAAGTCGCCGGACGTTTTTTCGAAGGCGACCGCCGCTTCGATATCGTTGTCAGATTCCCCGAATATTTGCGTACGGATGTTGTGGCGATCCAGCGTCTGCCTGTCCCTCTGCCGGAAGGCAGACGGTCCGGCGATGGCGTTATGTTCGTGCCTCTGTCTGAAGTAGCGAGCGTCGACATCGCCCCGGGCCCCAATCAGGTCAGTCGCGAGAACGGCAAGCGCAAGCTTGTTGTCACCTCAAATGTGAGAGGTCGGGATCTTGGCTCATTTATCACCGAACTGCAGGATCGCGTATCGGACGGCGCTGACCTCCCAGCCGGCTACTGGATCGAATATGGCGGAACGTATGAACAGCTTGTCTCTGCCAGTCAGCGCCTGTCGGTTGTAGTGCCCATCGCGCTGCTGATGATTTTCGGTCTGTTGCTGATGCTGTTCGGCACCCTGAGGGATGCCGCGATCGTCTTCTCGGGAGTCCCTCTCGCACTGACGGGAGGCGTGGCAGCGCTCGCCTTGCGCGACATGCCATTCTCGATATCCGCGGGCGTTGGATTTATCGCCCTCTCCGGCGTCGCCGTGCTCAATGGTGTGGTAATGCTCAGTTTCATTCGCCAGCGCCGCGAACGGGGAGAGGCCTTGGACGAGGCGATCTATGAAGGGGCTTTGCAACGGTTGAGGCCGGTGCTCATGACCGCGCTCGTTGCCAGTCTGGGATTTATTCCGATGGCGTTCAATGTCGGGCTCGGCAGCGAGGTTCAACGACCTCTTGCGACAGTGGTGATCGGCGGAATTTTCTCCTCAACGCTTCTCACCTTGCTCGTTCTGCCAGCGCTCTACCGAATTGTTCATGGGGGAGAGAAAAGCTCACGACGTGAACCGTTGCTGGCGGACGAGCCGGTGCCAGCGGAATAGGAAGGGCCCTTCAGGCACACTTTCATGCTGGGTATTCTCACTGATCGTACCTATCGGCACCTTTTCCTTGCGCAGCTGGTTGCCCTGATTGGCACCGGGCTACTCACCGTTGCGCTCGGCTTGCTCGCTTTCGAGCTTGCAGGAAACGAGGCCGGGCAGGTGCTCGGCATCGCGCTTGCGATCAAGATGGTGGCCTATATCGCGATCGCTCCAGTCGTGGGGGCCTTCTCGTCCCGGCTCCCCCGCAAGACGTTTCTCGTGGCACTGGATATCGTACGGGCTGGCGTTGCGCTGTTCCTCCCATTCGTCACGGAGGTCTGGCAGATTTATGGATTGATCTTCGTCCTGCAATCGGCCTCAGCGGCCTTCACGCCGACTTTCCAGGCCTCGATCCCCGATATCCTGCCTGATGAGGAAGATTATACGAAAGCGCTCTCGCTCTCCCGTCTTGCGTACGACATGGAGAGCCTCACCAGTCCCCTGATCGCCGCCGCGTTCCTCACGGTGATCTCGTTCAACGGTCTGTTTGCAGGAACAGCAATTGGTTTCGTCGGCTCGGCGATCCTTGTACTAAGGTCGGGACTGGCCATAGGCCGCGCTGCAAAATTCCATAGCGGCGGGGTCTGGGCTCGCACCAGTCACGGCATGGTCATGTATCTGAAGACGCCTCGCCTTGTCGGATTGCTGGCGGTCACCCTCTCGGCCGCGGCGGCTGGATCTATGGTCACCGTCAACACCGTCGTCATCATTCGCGAGGAACTGGCGCTTTCCCAAGCCGCCTATGCGATTACGCTGGGCGCGTATGGCCTGGGCTCGATGCTCATTGCGCTGTCAGTCTCCAGTATTCTTCGAAAGCTAACCGACCGGACGGCGTTGCTGGCCGCCTCGGCCTTTCTGACAGGCCTTCTGGCCGCACTTGCCGCGCTGACCCTCTTGATGGGAATTCAATGGCCGATCATTCTTGGCGGCTGGTTATGTCTGGGGGCGGCCTATTCCTTGTGTGTGACTCCTGCCGGTCGACTGCTCAGGCGCTCATCTCATGCCGACAACCGCACCACAATTTTCGCGGCGCAATTCGCGCTCAGCCATGCGTGCTGGCTAATTGCCTATCCCCTGGCAGGCTGGCTAGGTGCGTCGCTTGGCCAGTCAGCAGCCTTTGCCGGTCTCTGCGCTCTTTCCCTCGCGGGCCTGGTAATTGCGGCGCGCGTCTGGCCAAGGCGCGATGTTACGCAAATCGTTCACGCGCATCCAGACCTTCCTGCCGACCATCCGCACATACGCGACGGTCATCAGCCCGACGAACCCGTCCATACTTTCGTGATCGACGATATCCATACTCAGTGGCCAAAGCCGACCTGAAAGGAAAGTATAGCTTTAAGTAGACAGCTTTTTACAGGGATCAGTTCACGGAATAGGTTGTGCTTCGCCCATCTCCAGATCGTCTGCACCGGGTCAATTTCCGAAATCATCGAACGCTATGCGGCTGTCCGGCACGTTCAGAGATTTTAACAAAGACAGAACCGCCGCCAGCATGGGTGGAGGACCGCATATATAAAAACTACACGCGTCGAGATCGGGATGTGAGGTGATACACTGATCGCGAACCAATTCATGGATCAAGCCGCGCGGACCAGACCAGGTATCCGTTTCCGGTGCGTCTGACAGGGCCACATGCCAGGAGAAATTTGGATATGCTGCCACAAGCTCTTCCAAATCTTCCTGATAGGATAGGTGTTCCTGTGTTCTGGCCCCATACCAGAACGATATCCGCGAAGATGTGCGTTTTACCTTGAGCTGATCGAGGATCATGGATCGGATCGGCGCGATCCCCGCGCCGCCTCCAATGAAGATGATTTCATCGGCATCCTCATTGATATGAAAATCCCCAAACGGCCCACGCAGATGCAACGTATCACCGCTCTTCCGCGTGAGCAGGAATGCAGATCCGACTCCCACCGGGACGTCCATCATACCGATTTTGGGGAGCGCGAGGCGAATGCTCAACTTGACCTTGTTCCCAAACTCGCCCGGGGCGTTTGCGAGGGAATAAGTCCGGAAGACCGGGACATTGGTGCCGAACGTCTTTGCGGCGCCAGACCTTTCCCACTGCGCCTTCACCTGATCAGGCAGGTCCAGCTCATCGAGACAGGATGTAAAGGGCGGAATTTCGACTTGAACATAGCTACCGGCCCGGAAGTCGAGCGGCGTGGGAAGCGACAGGCACAACTCGTACATGTCCGGCGTGATGAAGGTGGAAGAGACGACGACTGCTTTGATGTCAGTTGCGTCTAGCAGGCCATGCGGTAGCGTCACCGAAAGAGGGGAGGTGATCTGGTGCTGGCATGCCAGCCGGTATCCTTCCTCCAGCTCGGCGTCCGGTATTTGCCGGCGGTCAGCCGGGAAGATCGGGAGAGCCGGGCCAATCCTTACCCGGCAGAGGCCGCATGTACCACCGCCGCCGCAAGTGGAAGGAAGCGGGTAACCTTCAGTGCCCATCGCTGTGAAGAGTGACTGCATGGGTCGGGCGTCGACGGTCCGGATCGTGCCGCCTTCACTGTCAGAGAGGGCCAGGGCGAAGGTGTGCTTCCGTAAGCGCCATCTGCCGATGACATTGAAGTCGTTCCGTCTGAAACTGTCCCACCACAGAGCAATCCCGCTGAAGCCGAGCCAAAGCACAACGAGCGCGGTCAGGATGATGAGCGGGTGATTGAAGCTGGATCGGCTGACATAGTCCATGATGTGGACCATCCAGAAGACGTCGAACGTTCTCCAATAATTGTTCCGCCTCTCGAGAATCTCGCCATTCGAAGCCGAAACATAAAGGCTCGTCTGCTCGGGGTCGGAGAAGTCGATCCGCCAGGCGGGTGGGGCGTGGTCGCGAATTTCCAGCGTGGACTCGGTGAGAAGACGGGTCCGACTGATCTCGCCCGGGCCGGAATAATCCTTGAGAGCGATGTCGCCAGCGAGCGCTTCGCTCACAATGATTGTGTTACCGGTCACCGCTTCGCCAAGTGTTGAACCGTCCGGCGTGACCGTTTCGAAGACCGCGCGCCCATTGAGGTTTTTGAGACGGATCTCGCGGATATCGCCGCGGCCCAAGGCATCAGGCTGGCCGATCTCGGCACCGGCAAGCTCGCTGAGCGGGGTGGGGGCCGCGGGTGCGGCCTTGTGATGGTGGCCAACAACCTTGCTGTGAGGAAGAATGGCCATGCCGAGGCCGCTCAGCATCCAGAGAGCAAGCTGAATGCCCAGGATCAATGCGATCCATTTATGGCCCTGTCGAATGATCGCCATCATGACAGGGACCCCCGGCGGCGCCTGAAGCTGAAAAAGAGCAGCCACATTCCAAGGACCGAGAGCACAAGGCCGAGGCCGGCTGAAATCCGTAGAAGGGTATTGTTCACGTCTGCGCGTTCTTCATAGTCCATGATGTGCAGCATCCAGGCGAAATCGAAGATACGCCAGTATGTGTGGCGTCTGGTAATCAGCGACCCGTCATCCGGTGAGACATAGAAGGCGGTTGATCCGGCATCGTCGAAATCCACGCGCCATAAAGGAAGTGGCCGGGACTGGATTTCTGTCGGCGCCTCTTCCGCATCCACCAATAGCCTGGCCGAGGCTATGTCGGCCGTCCGGGTATAGTGGTATCGCGCGACAGCGATTGCATCGTCTTGCGTGAGCGGAGAAATTTGGCGACCGGTTTCCGCATCCACAAGATGTGATCCGGCCGGAGATCTCACCCGGAAAACGGGTTGCCCAATCCAGCTCGCGAGGACAATTTCGCTGGCGTCCGGATAGTCATCGACCACGTCTTGGAATGTGACGCTTGGCTCATAATCTGCGCCAAGCCTCGCAGCCATGTTCTGAACGAGGTGGTCACCATGAATGAAATCAAGATTTATCACCACCATGTAAACACCTGTCGCGAGCCAAAGCATGACTTGCGCGCCGATGATGAGCGACAGCCATTTGTGCCACTGGCGCACTCTGAATGCGATATTTTTACCCACGAATGACCGTCCTGAGCTAGGTGTAGTAGAGGGAGAAGGCGTGCTTCGCTTCGATCAACGCGCAAGAATGCCGGGCAGGTTGAGCTGTCTCTCACGGGCGCAGTCAATCGCGTCGTCATACCCTGCATCTGCATGGCGCATGACCCCGGTGGCCGGGTCGTTCCAGAGTACTCGCCCAATCCGGCGGGCCGCATCTTCGGTTCCGTCCGCGACGATGACCATGCCAGCATGTTGAGAATAGCCCATGCCGACGCCGCCGCCATGATGCAGGCTGACCCAGGTCGCACCGGATGCCGTATTGAGAAGGGCATTGAGCAGCGGCCAGTCAGAGACGGCGCTTGAGCCGTCGCGCATCGCCTCGGTCTCGCGATTGGGACTGGCCACGGACCCGCTGTCGAGATGATCGCGGCCGATGACCACCGGGGCCTTCAGTTCGCCATTGGCAACCATTTCATTGAAGGCCAGACCAAGGCGGTCCCGGTCGCCGAGGCCGACCCAGCAGATGCGGGCAGGCAGACCCTGAAACGCGATGCGTTCGCGAGCCATATCCAACCATCGATGCAGGTTGTGGTCGTCAGGAAGCAGTTCCTTGACCTTCTGGTCTGTCTTGTAGATGTCCTCCGGGTCGCCTGACAGGGCAACCCAGCGGAACGGACCGACCCCCCTGCAAAAGAGCGGCCGGATATAGGCCGGGACAAATCCGGGAAAATCGAACGCGTTCTCGAGGCCTTCATCGAAGGCGACCTGACGGATGTTGTTGCCATAGTCGAGTGTGGGCACGCCCTGATGCCAGAAGTCCAGCATCGCCTGAACCTGTACCTTCATCGATATGCATGCAGCCTGCTTCACTGCCTCTGGATCGGCGACCTGCTTTTGTTTCCACTCGGACAGCGACCATCCGGAAGGCAGGTAGCCATTGACCGGATCATGGGCGGACGTCTGGTCTGTGACAAGGTCCGGGCGGATGCCCCGCTTTACGAGTTCAGGAAAGATATCAGCTGCATTGCCGCACAAGCCCACGGACTTGGCCTCACCAGATTTGGTCCATGTCTCGATCAGCGCGAGGGCCTCATCCAGACTATCCGTCTTTTCGTCAAGATACTTGGTGCGCAACCGGAAATCTATGTGGTCGGGATCACATTCAACTGCGAGACAGCAAGCCCCCGCCATGACGGCCGCTAGTGGCTGGGCACCGCCCATGCCGCCGAGGCCGCCCGTCAGGATCCAGCGGCCTTTGAGGTTTCCATCATAATGTTGCCGGCCAGCTTCCACGAATGTCTCGTAGGTGCCCTGAACGATGCCCTGCGTGCCGATATATATCCATGACCCCGCTGTCATCTGACCGTACATCATGAGCCCTTTCTTATCGAGCTCATTGAAGTGTTCCCAGTTTGCCCACTTTGGAACGAGATTCGAGTTGGCGATGAGAACCCTGGGCGCGTCGCCATGTGTGCGGAAGACTCCAACCGGCTTTCCGGACTGGACGAGCAGGGTCTCATCCTCCTGCAGCGTCTTGAGCGTTTCCAGAATCTGATCGAAGTCCTTCCAGGTCCGCGCTGCGCGGCCAATGCCTCCGTATACAACAAGCTCGTCCGGGTTTTCTGCGACATTACGATCGAGATTGTTCTGTAGCATTCGGAAGGGCGCTTCAGTGGTCCAGGACCGGCAAGTCAGGTCCGACCCGGTCGGGCTGGCAATATCGCGTCGGTTTTTCAGCGTCATGTCCAAGGTATTCTCCATTAAAGCGATGCCTGAGCCGTGGTGGAGACGGTGATCAGGATTGACTGAAGCAGGGACCGAAACTTGTCGGCCCGGGGGATGGAATAGTCGAAAGGAGGTGTTTCGGAGGTGAGGTAGCAGCGCTGCGCGAGCTCCATCTGAATGGCGTGCACCCCCTCTGCCGGCTTGCCATACTGGCGCGTGGTCCAGCCCCCTTTGAAGCGGCCATTGACAACATGCGTGTAGTGAGACGTGCTGGCGCAAATGTCCGCGACAGCCCGGGTCAGGACGGGCGCGCAAGTGGTGCCATTATTGTCACCGACATTCAGATCCGGAAGGCGATCGTCGAACAGGAACGAGATTTTCGACCGAATTGAATGGCAGTCATACAATACAGCGAAGCCATGCAGTGCCTTGATCCTTTCGATCTGCACACTGAGCGCAGTGTGGTATGGACGGTGGTAGTCATTGATTCGGTCTGCGACCTCGTCATCCGTGGGCGCGGTCTGCCAGATAGATTGGCCGTCGAACGTGAAAGTCGGCACAAGACCTGTGCTGTTCTGACCGGGATACAGAGAGGCACCGTCAGGCGGACGATTGGCGTCTATCACATAGCG
>JGI24653J20064_1000103_pt1 | contig 39020 bp, 40 predicted proteins | sample MalvirmetaMSP103_FD_20064 | JGI IMG/M metagenome (IMG submission 20064)
GCCAAGAGCGGTGGACTGGATGACGTAGCCGATCGAGGCAGGGTCGAAGGCAGCGGCCCAGCCGCCCGCCATCATGGCCGTCTGAGCCACAAGGCCACCGGCCGCCCCGGCCGCCAGGAGCAGCCCGGCGGTGATGGCGGCCCGACGCGCCGAACGCGCCGGGACCGGTCCCGGCGCATAGATCTGGAACAATGGCAGTCCGAGCGCCACGACCGCCGCAGCGAACTGGAGCAACCGAAGGACGACGACGGTCAGGTCGATCGGCACGTTAGCGGACGGTGAAGCTGTAGTTTCCCGTCATGCGGTGACCGTCGGCCGCCGCGATGGCCCAGGTCACGCGATAGGTCCCGGCCGGCAGCGGCGCCGCGAACGATCCGCCCAGCGTCTTGCCGTCCTCCGACACCGATTTGGTCAAGGCGACGGCGCGCCCCCGCCCATCCTCGACCTCGACGGTAGAGAAAGGCGCGGCAAACCGTTCGCTAAAGGTCAGGCTGATCGTGCGGGGCGCGGTGACCGTTGCTCCGTCGCCGGGGGTGGCCGACACCAGACGTGCGTGGCTCAGTACGGGTGAGGCAGACAGCGCCAGGGCGGAAGCGACCGCAATCGGCATAAATCGGTTCATGGGGAACTCCTTCAACGAGATCCCCTACGTCGCTGCCAGATTCTCCCCTCGAAATCGACGAACCAGAAGGTTAAATTTTTCAGTCACTAGGTTCGCTCCTCAGCACACGCAAAAGGTTCGGATACCGATGGCACCCTGATGGCTGACGTCGCAAACGTCTCCCCCGAGTCGGAAAAGGACCTTCCCCATGCTCGCTGAGTGCGGTTTCACCGATTTAAAATGAGAACCGAATTCCCCAGCGCAGCCTCTAGCCGTTGCTGTGGTTTCTGACGGGGAGCCCCTGCGGCTTCAGCACGTGACGGATCTCGTCGAAAGCGGCCTCCGGCTCGTCATCCACCATTACAGCGCTTGACCATCAACGAACAAATAACGCGTCCAACAAAGAGGGCATTACACAGTGTGACTCTATGCCAATATTCGATTGCGTATGTATAATGAGAGAGGAATATAGTTGTTCTTTCTCATCTGATCAGGAGGCTGCCATGGGCACCTTTATCGACTTCACGGAGGTAAAGGAGAAAGTTTCCTTTGCCGAGACGGTCGCGCTCCTCAAGCTCGACCTGAAAAGCTCCGGCAATCAATGGCGGGGCCCCTGCCCTGCCTGCAACGCCGGCGGCGAACGGGCTCTGGTCGTCACCGAAGGAAGAGGTTTCTTCTGCTTCTCCCTCAAGAAAGGCGGTGATCAGATTGCTCTCGCCGCACACATCCTGGCGATCTCCGCAAAGGATGCTGCCGTCGAGCTGGCTGAACGCGCGGGATTGGTACCGTCCCGCAGCACAGCCGGTCCGACAAGGCCCCGCACGGTTCCCGAGAGTGAGGCGGAGGGGGGCGGTAAGCTCTCCCCGCTGAGCTATCTCGAGACGGACCACGATGCGGTTCTGGCCCTCGGCTTCGACCCCGAGATCGCCAGAAACCTGGGCATCGGCTATGCCCCGCGTGGCGTCTGCCGTGGCTCGATCGCGGTTCCGATCCGGGACCCGACCGGAACGCTTCTCGGCTACCTGGGTGTGCAGGACATCACCTACCTGCCGCCTGACTTCCAGACCAATGTCGTGCCGCTCCAAAAGCGCGCCTGATCCCGAACCCCTCGCCCATCGCGAGGGGTTCTTTTTGTCCGCTGGGCGAGGTGAGTTTGGGTTTGAGGTATGATGGGGGTGGACGACCCCGCAGTATCGCCAGACGTGGCGACACTATCAGGCGGAACGCTCGGCGCATTTGTTGCGGCTTACCGGGCAATGCCCGAGACAACGCAGGAACCAGGCCAAGAACCTGACAATCAGGCTCCTGTGCGCATCCGGACGAGCCCTTGTTTACACCCCGCCCGGTCAGGGCGGGGTTTCTTCTTTTATGAGATGATGAGGAGCGGACAGCACAAGGAGGCATTCATGTCCGCGACCACTATCGACCGTGTCCGGGAGCTGAACGACAGTTTCCGCAGTTCCTTCGTCGGCGGGGCAGTGATGCTCACTGACGCCGTTGACGCCCTCGAGCCCGACGCCAAACGCCGGCTGCTCGAGAAGGTGCGTGACTTCGACCGGTTCGAGGACGGCAACGATCCGTACCGCGAACACGATTTCGGAGCGATCACCTTCGAGGGCGAGCGATATCTGTTCAAGCTCGACTACTACGACCGGGCCTGCAAATTCGCGTCGCCCGATCCGTCGAACCCGGCGGTCACGACACGCGTGCTGACCATCATGCACGCGCGGGACTACTGACCATGGACGCCGCCCGCATCGTCATGATCGTCTGGGAGGGAATCGAGATTGAGGTGACCTACAAGCCGAAAGACATCCTCGCGATGTCGCACCTCGAGCTTCGCATTCCTTCGAAGGCCAGGATCCCCGTCACCGAGACCGGCTACCGCTCCGAGTTCCTGCACCCCGGCACTGTCGAGGATGCGGGAGGGCCGCAAGCCTATGTCATCGCCTGGCTCGACCACATGGCCCAAAGCCGCGAGTGGCAGGCCCATGTTGTCACGTCGCGTCAGCTCTCGCTCTTTTAGGGAGACCTTGAGCATGCGCACCGTGACGCTGGACGGTCGGACCTACCAGATGCGGGACGTGAACCGCCTCTACCAGGAGCAGCGAGCCGAGTTGGCAAGGCGTCAAGACCAGCCGACCCTGTTCGAGGTTCACCAGGACCTGCGGCCCAAGGCGCACAAGACCGCCGCCGGTCGCTTTCAGCATCCGACGCTCTTTGACTGACACAGGCCCTTCGGGGCCTGTTTTTTTATGGGAAATAGGCGGCGGTTTAGGGGTTCCGCCGCGCGGGCTCGCCGCAGACTTCGCGATGGGCACAGTCCGCTATCCACACCCCCCGGGCCGGATCAGTCGGGCATCCCTTATGATGGTCCCAGAGCGATATGTTTCGTAACGCGTGGTGGCGCATCGCAGGCAAAAGTCCCGACGCCGCCACCACGGTTTCGGGGCTTTTGCTTTTCATCCTGCCGGGAAGGTTGGCGAACCTCTCAGCCTCCGGCGGTCGCCATATTGAATGAGAGGAAGGGTCAGGCTCCACATACGGGGAAGACCATCGCTTCGCCGATTACATGCAAAGTCCCTCTTGTCGGCGGAGGACTACGGGCTCCTGGGCTGGGAACCAGTGAGGGAGCCTAGAGAGGAGGGAGCATGAGCGCCGGGAGAAAACGGATCACCGCTCTGTGCATCACTTAGCCCGCCATGGCTAAGGGCCTTCTCCAAACCGGGGAAGACCCCAGAAGCCGGAAGCGGGACGACCGATAACCGCATTTCAGTATGGAACTTCCCGATCAGTATTCAGACACAGACAGATACCTGGAGAGAATCCGGCGGCGGCGCGCTGAAAAAAAACTGCCGCGCAACCCTCGCGACGAAATGCTCGAGCTCTTCGTTGAGCGCCTCAATGCCGGCAACGTCGCGGACGGGTTTCCCAAGGTCGGCTTCGGCCGCGTCGCCAAACTGCTCGAGGGCATCCCGACCGGCGACCTCTTCGCCCTGTTTCAGAAGTGCCAGACCTACCGCAAGTTCGGGGCCGGGCTGAGGCATGAGCTCAGGCCCAAGGCCTGACGCGAACGCGTGAGGCGCTGCCCGCGTCAGTGTAAATCGTCAACGAAATTGACGGACGCGGACTGTGGGCCGTCTGTTGGAACACGGCACGCCGGGCACCTGCCCTCAGCTTCGAGCGTGACGCGCTCGACCGAGTAACCGAGCGCTGTTGCGGTCCCGCTCAGCGAAGCGGCCTCAGGCGCTGAGATTTCTCGGCACGAGCCGCAACAATCGCAGATCATGAAGGCCGCCGGGTGGGCAGCGGCGCCGAGGGTGCAGGCCACATAGCATTTCGACGATAAAAGCCGGTGGATCAGGCCCATCTTCTCCAGGAACTCCAGCGCCCGATAGATGGTGGCGGGTTTTGCGATCCGTTCGTCCGCGTGGAAGGCGGCAACGAGATCATATGCCTTCACTGGCCTGCTCGATGTGAGGAGCAGCTCCAGCACGCGATGTCTGGGGACAGTCAGGCGTTCATCGGCGGCGGCAACATGGTTGTGAGCAGCATCAAGCGCGAGGCTCACCGTTGTGGCCGTCGGGGGTTCCGTTTTCTGAGCGTGGGGACAGGCGGCCGTCATGCTGACAGCGGCTTTATGGGCCAGTCCTTATAAGCAAGCAGCCGCAGCGCATTGAACACCACGAGGAGTGTCGAGCCTTCGTGCATCGCCACGGCCGGCCCTATGCCGAGGCCGAGGATGGTCGCGGGCACGAGGAAGGCGACGACGCCGAGGCTGACGATCAGGTTCTGCAGAATGATGCGTCGGGTCCGGCGGCTCAGGCCCACCGCGAACGGCAGTTGCGAGAGATCGTCGGACATCAGGGCGACGTCGGCAGTCTCCAGCGCGACGTCGGAACCGGCCGCGCCCATGGCGATTCCCACAGTCGCAGTGGCCATGGCCGGGGCGTCGTTCACCCCGTCCCCGACCATGGCGATCTTGCCCTCTGCGCGGAGCCGTTTGATAGCCTCCACCTTGTCCTCGGGCATGAGGTCGCCCCAAGCCTCGGCAAGGCCGACCTGGCTCGCAATCGCCTGGGCCGCCTTCTGATGGTCCCCCGAGATCATGATCATCCGAGTTACGCCCAGCGCGCGCAGGGCCTCAAGAGTGGTGCGGGCTGCCGCGCGTGGCGTGTCCAACAGACCGATCGCACCGAGATCGCGCTCGCCCTGGCGCACGACCATCAGGGTGCGTCCATCCTCCCGGAGCCGCATCACGGCGGCCTCCGCTTCCTGACCCAGGGGAGCGACGCCATCGGCGCCGAAGATCTCGGGCTTGCCGATGAGGACCGTCGCGCCCTCAAGCTGAGCGGTGACGCCCTTCCCGGTCAAACTCTTCAGGTCCGACGCCGGAGCAATCGTCTTGCCGCCGAGACGTTCGGACCCGTCGCGGGCGATGGCTTCCGCCAGAGGGTGGTCGCTCAGCCGTTCCACGGCGACAGCGGTCATCAGCAGATCAGTCTCGCTCGCGCCGCCCACGGGCACGATGTCCGTGATGCGGGGCCGCACCTCCGTCAGGGTGCCGGTCTTGTCGAAGGCGATGGCATTGAGGGAGCCGAGGTTTTCAAGCGGCGCGCCACCCTTGATCAGGACCCCCGCCCGAGCCGCTCGCGCCACGCCGGACAGGACGGCGCTCGGCGTGGCGATGGCGAGGGCGCACGGGCTGGCCGCCACGAGGACCGCCATGGCCCGGTAGAAGCTGTCGCGGAACGGCTCGTCGACCACGACCCATGCGAAGAGCAGGACAAAGGCGAGCGCCAGGACCACCGGGACGAAGATCCGTTCGAAGCGGTCGGTGAAGCGCTGGGTCGGGGACTTCTGGGTCTCCGCCTCGCTGACCATGCGGACTACCTTGGCCAAGGTCGTGTCGGAGGATTTCCGCGTCGTCTCGATTTCGATCGAGCCCGCTCCGTTGATGGTGCCGGCGAAGACGATGGAGGCAGTGCCGATCTGAGCGGGTCGCGCCCGGGCGGCGGCAGCGTCAACGACCGGCTGTTTATCGACTGGCATGCTCTCGCCGGTGACTGGAGCCTGATTAATGCTCGTCGCGCCCACCACAACGAACCCGTCTGCCGGCAGCCGTTCGTTGGGCCGCACCACTACCGTGTCACCGACCTGGACTGCCTCGACCGGAACCTCCACCACCTCGTCACCGCGACGGACATGGGCCGTGCGGGGTGCCAGGTCGGCGAGGGCTTCGATCGCGCGTTTGGCGCGGCCCATGGCATAGTTCTCTAGAGCGTGGCCGATGCTGAACAGGAAGAGGAGCAGCGCGCCCTCGGCCCAGGCCCCCAGAGCCGCCGCACCGGCGGCAGCCACGAGCATCAAGGTGTCGATCTCGAACCGCTTGTTGCGAAGGTTTTCGAAAGCCTCGCGGACCGTGAAGAACCCGCCGAAGCCATAGGCGACCAGATACAGACCAAGAGGCAGCCAGTCTGGGAAGCCGGGAACCAGCTTTTCCAGTCCGAAGCCCAGCGCCAGCGCTCCGCCGCTCGACACGGCGAAAATCACCTCTGTATTCGATCCGAACACACCGCCGTGGGCATGCGGATCGCCTGTCGCCTTCGCTTCGGAGTGGTCGTGGCCGTCTCCGGCGTGGTGGCTGCTCTTGGGCGAACTCATCGAACCGTTTCCCATTCCTCGCGGTCTCAAACGACCCGCTTGACCTCGGTATAGGCGCCGGCGGTCTGGAGCGTGATGGTCACCGACTCGCCGGTGCGGTTGCGCCAGAACCAGCCGTGGCTCCCCGTGAAGGCAGCGACCAGTTCGCCCTCGACCCGTTGCTCCGAGCCTTTTCCATAGCCGTGGTAGGGCGTGCCGGGACGGTCGGCGTGGGTGTCGAAGTTGACCGCGCCGCCGCTGCTCGTCCAGGTGAAGTCGACCTGCGCGCCTTCCTCCATCACCAGTTTGATCTCGGCGCCCTGATCGGGTGCGAGGGTGATGATGGTCTCATCCGACCGTTGGCCAGTCGGGGCTGTGGTCGGTCCCGCCGGGGTATGCGGCGCGGTAGTGGTGACGGCGGCAGCAGGAACAGACGCCGCCACAGCCAGACCCGCCTCTTCGGCCTCGGCAGCGAGTTGCACCTTGATCCGGCCCATTTCGGTCAGGCCGAGCAGGGAGCCGACCCGGGTTGGATCGACGCCGTATTCGGCCGGCAGGACTACGGTGACGAGCAGCGCCGAGGCGATGACCACGGCGATGCCGGTCGACTTCAACAGCTTGCCGGTCGAGGGCAGTTCGGAGGCGTCCGGCTTGTTGGCGTTATACATGGGTCAGGTCTCCGGTCAGGCGACGAAGAAGCCGACGAGCTGATAGCCCGCCAAGATGAAGCCGAGGGTCATGACGACCACATTGGCGGTGTAGGCGTGGCGCCAGAAGCTGGCAGACTTCCGCCAGAAGCCCATGACGACCAGGATGGCTCCGAGGGCCAGAAGCTGGCCGATCTCGACCCCGACATTGAAGGCCAGCAGATTGCCGATCAGGCCGTCTGGCGACATGTTGAAGTCCTGCAGCTTGGTCGCCAGGCCGAAGCCGTGGAACAGGCCGAACACCAGGGTCGCGACCTTGGTGTTCGGCTGGAAGCCGAACCACCGCTGATACGCGCCCATGTTGTCGAGCGACTTGTAGACCACCGACAGCCCGATGATGGCGTCGACCAGATAGCTGGACACGCTGATGTCGGTCAGCACGCCGAGCAGCAGGGTCGAGGAGTGGCCGATGGCGAACAGTGTCACATAGATGCTGATGTCCTTCATCCGGTAGAGGAAGAAGATCACGCCCAGCAGGAACAGCAGGTGATCGTAGCCGGTGACCATATGCTTGGCCCCCAGATACAGGAACGGCCAGAACAGGAAGCCCGAGGTCTCCTGGATATAGCCCTTGTCCCCGTCGGCGACGCCGTGAGCGAGGGCCTGGCCGAGGCCGCCGTCGATCAGGAAGAACAGAAGGATGGCGAGCAACGCCATCGCCGGTGATTTGAGCCACGACCAGGGATCGGGGCGATACGCCACTGTCATGATCACCTTTCGGTGGGGCGGGTGTCGGTGCGAGGACCGCATCATGGGGTCCTCCGCCTGGGCCCGAACGGCAGGTGATCCAACCAGGCCGGACGGGGACGGTCGCTGGGTCGATCGCGGCCATGCACGAGGCTGTAGAGCGCCGGCAGCACCAGCAGCGTCAGGATCGTCGAGGAGATGATCCCGCCGATCACAACCGTAGCAAGTGGGCGCTGCACCTCGGCTCCGGCCCCGACGTTAAGTGCCATCGGCACGAAGCCCAGGCTGGCGACCAGGGCGGTCATCAGCACCGGCCGCAGGCGGGTCAGGGCACCCTCGCGGATGGCCTCCTTCAGCGGCTTGCCCTCCTCCATCAGGCCCCGGATGAAGCTGACCATCACTACGCCGTTCAGCACCGCGACGCCGGACAAGGCGATGAACCCGACCGCAGCCGAGATCGACAGCGGCAGGCCCCGCATAGCAAGGGCTGCGACCCCGCCGGTCAAGGCCAGGGGCACGCCGGAGAAGACGATGGCCGAGTCCTTCACCGAGCGGAACAAGGCGAACAGCAGCCCGAAAATCAACAGCAGCACCACGGGGACAACGAGTTGCAGCCGTTTGGCCGCCGAGATCAGTTGCTCGAACGTGCCACCGTAGCTGATCCAGTATCCGGCGGGGACCTCGACCTCGGCCCCGACCTTCTCCTGCACCTCGGCGATGAAGGAGCCCAGGTCGCGCCCCCGAACATTGGCCGTGACCACGACCCGCCGTTTGCCATCCTCGCGGCTGATCTGGTTCGGCCCCTGTTCGACCGCCACGGTCGCCACTTCTTCCAGAGGCACGAAGGCCCGACCGCCGCCCCCATTGGAGGGCAATGGGATCTGCAACCGGCCGATGGCGTCGGTGTTCTGACGCATTTCTTCAGGCATCCGCACCACCACGTCGAAGCGGCGGTCGCCCTCGAACACTTGGCCCGCCGTCATGCCGCCGATCGAGGCGGACACGACCTGCTGGACATCGTCGAGACTGAGGCCCAGCCGCGCCAGGGCGGCGCGGTCAGGCGTGATCTGAAGCACGGGCAGGCCGGTGACCTGTTCAACCGCCACGTCCTGCGCTCCGTCGATGCCGCCGATGACGCCCTCGATGGACTCGCCCACCTCCAGCAACTGTTCCAGATCGTCGCCGAAGACCTTGATGGCGACGTCGGCTCGCACGCCGGACAGCAGTTCGTTGAACCGCATCTGGATCGGCTGGGTAAACTCGTAATTGTTGCCGGGGATCAACTCCACGGCCTCACGCATCTCCTCGACCAGTTCGGTCTTTGGCTTTCTTGGATCGGGCCATTCGGACCTGTCCTTCAGCATGATGAAGGTGTCGGCGACCGAAGGCGGCATGGGGTCTGTGGCGACCTCGGCGGTGCCGATCTTGGCGAAGACGCTCTCGACCTCGGGGAATTGGGCCAGACGACGTTCGATGGCGGCCTGCATCTGCACGGCTTGCGTCAGGCTGGTGCCGGGAATTCGAAGGGCGTGCATGGCGATGTCACCCTCGTCCAGGTTCGGGATGAACTCCGATCCCATTCGCGACGCTCCCAGCCCCGCGATCACCACGAGGGCGATGGCGACACCGACAAAAGCGACCCGAAGCCTCAAGGCCACGTCCAGTGCCGGCTCATAGAACCGGCGCGCGCCCCGCATGATGAAGCTGTCCTTTTCGGTGACCTTGCCGGTGACGAACATAGCAACCGCCGCCGGCACGAACGTCAGCGACAGGACCAAGGCGATGGTCAGGGCCATGACGACGGTGATCGCCATGGGATGGAACATCTTACCTTCCACCCCGGTGAGGGCGAAGATCGGCACATAGACCAAGGTGATGATCAGCACCCCGAACAGGGACGGACGGATCACTTCGCTGGACGCGGCAGCGGCCAAGCTGAACCGTTCCTCGCGGTTGAGGGCGCGGCCTAGTTGTCGAAGCTATGAAGGTTGTTCACCCGGGGGTGGGCTGAGAAGCTGGGGTTGCGAAGCACCAACCTCAACCGAAGAGTTCCCCGGATGAACGTACACAAGAATGCCCGTCTGACGCCGTCGGGTCGAGCCTTGTTGGCCGAGCGGATCGAGACGGGCTGGACCACGCGGTCGGCGGCGCAGGCGGCAGGTGTATCGGTCAGGACCGCGCGCAAGTGGCTGGGTCGGCATCGGCTCGGAGGCGAGCACAGGCATCACGACCGCAGCTCGGCGCCGAGGCGATGTCCGCGCAGGACGGAGCCCCGACGAATGGCCGAGATTGAAGCCCTGCGCCGTCAGCGGATGACCGGGCCGCAGATCGCCCGGACGCTGGGCATGGCGCGCTCGACGGTGGGCCTGATCCTGCGCCGGCTGGGCCTTGGCCGGCTCGCCCTGCTGGACCCGAAACCGCCGATCATCCGCTACGAGCGCGATCGGCCCGGCGAGATGATCCACCTCGACATCAAGAAGCTGGGCCGGATCAACGGTGTCGGCCACCGCTTCACCGGACGCGGACCCGGCACGCACAACCTTGGTCGGGGCTGGGACTTCCTGCACGTCTGCGTCGATGACGCGTCGCGACTGGCCTACACCGAGGTGCTGCCCTCCGAAGGCCAGCAGGATGCTACCGCCTTCCTCCAGCGCGCCCTCGCCTGGCTCGGCCGACACGGCGTCACGGTCGAGCGCGTCATGACCGACAATGGCTCGGCTTATCGCTCGAAGCTCTTCGCCGCCGCCCTGCGCCAGGCCGGGGCCCGCCACGTCCGAACCCGGCCCTATACGCCCCGCACCAACGGCAAGGCCGAGCGCTTCATCCAGACCACGCTGCGTGAATGGGCTTACGCCAGACCCTATGGCTCATCGGACGAGCGCGCCGCCGCCATCAAACCCTGGACCGAAAACTACAACCTGCGCCGACCACACTCCGGCATCAAAGGCCTCACCCCTTGGTCAAGGGTGAACAACCTTCTTGGAAACGACAACTAGGTCGGTCGAAGGCCCGCTTGCAGGCTGAGAGCCTGATCCTCTTCTCTATCCGCTCCTTCCTGCGGAAGCAGGAACCCAGTGCTTTGGCCAGGGGCAGCGGGCTGGATGGCATGGCTCGGTCTGCGAACGGGTAAGGCTGAGCCTTGCACCAGAACTGGGTCCCCGCTTCCGCGGGAATGAGCGGAGGGGAGAGGGAGTATTGACTCGCTCGTACAGTATGTCGCATACACTGTGTGTCACACACTATGTGACGCGAGTGGAGCGGGCCCTTGGGCGAGACCGATCTTTATGAGGCGATGCGGCTGGAGCTGCGGCGAGGGTCGCTGGTGCTGGCGGTGCTGGCGCGGCTGAAGACCGAGCAGTACGGCTATTCCCTGCGCGTGGCGCTGGGCGAGCACGGGCTGGAGATGGAGGAATCGACCCTCTATCCGCTGCTGCGCCGGCTGGAGAGCCAGGGGCTGCTGACCAGCGAATGGCGCGAGGAAGAGCGCCGCAAGAAACGCTTTTACCGGCTGTCGCCCGAGGGCGAGGCCATGCTGGGCCGGCTTGAGGCCGAATGGCGCAGGCTGTCGGCCTCGCTGGACCGAATTCTGTAAATCTGGAGGGGATGATGGACCTGATCGAACGCTATCTTAAGGCCGTGGGGGCGCAGCTGCCCGCCGCCGGCCGCGAGGACATTCTGGCCGAGCTGCGCGACCTGCTGATGAGCCGGGTCGAGGAGCGGGAGGCCGAGCTGGGCCGGCCCCTGACCGAGGCCGAGGTCGAGGCCGTGCTGCGCGAGGTGGGGCATCCGCTGACGGTGGCCGCCCGCTATGGCGCCGGGCCGCAGCATGTGGTGGGACCCGAGCTCTACCCCTGGTGGCTGTTCGGGGTGAAGACGGCGCTGACGGTGCTGGTGCTGATCACGGCGGTGGGGGCGGTGGCGCGCATCCTGTTCGGCGGGGCCGAGGTGGGGCAGGCGATCGGCCAGGCCTTTGCCGGACTGTTCTCGAGCGGGCTGACGGTGGTCGGGCTGGCGACGCTGGCGGGCTTCATCATCGAGCGACAGAAGGTCAAGCCGGCCTTCCTGACCGAATGGCGGGCCAAGGATCTGGGCATGTTTGAAGTGGGGGTGTTCAGCCGCAGCTGGTGGGACTCGCTGCACGAAAAGAGCGGCGGCGGGACGCTGGATGACACCGACCGGGCGCTGGATGAGGCGATGCCGAAGATGTCGCCGACGGCGGGGGCGCTGGGCAGTGCCACGGGCTGGGGTATCTTCCTGTTGTGGTGGTCGGGCCTGCTGGGGCTGGGCTTCCGGCCCGAGGATCTGGGCGGGGAGCTGGTGCGCGGCGGGGTCGACTATGGCCTGCTGTTCGCGGAGACGGTGACGCTGCTGTACTGGCCGGTGGTGGTGTTGGCGGCGGCGCAGGGGGTGTTCCACCTGCTCCGGGCGATGACGGGGGCGCCCGTGCGGCTGACGGCGTTCGGCGATGTCGTGTTCCGGGGCGCGTCCCTGACGCTGCTGGGCTGGATCTGGCTGTATTCGCCCTTCGCGTCTCTGCTCCGGGTGGACAACATCGCGTCCCTGATCGAGCGCACCGAGACGCTGTTCCGGAGGGGTGAAGGCGGCGAGACCGTGCTGATCCTGGTCTTCGGTGTGATCCTCGTGAGCGAGGTGTCGGGCCTGCTGATGGCGCTGCGTCGGCTGGCTTTCGGGAAATAGGGCTTGGGCTGTCTCTCGCCCTATCGCTCGCGACGCGGTCGCTCGCTGCTTGAGGGCGGGTTGCCAGTAGCGGGGGCGCGGGCCATTGAGAGGCCATGACCGAGGCCCTGAGACTGTTGACCCAGATGAACCCGTGGCTGGCGCTGGCGATTGCCGGCCTGCTGGAGGTGGGCTGGGCCTCGGGGTTCAAGTTCGTCGGGCCGCAGCGGCCGGGGATCAGCCTGCTGGTCGGGGTCGCCATGCTGGCCAGTTTCGGCTTCCTGTGGCTGGCGACGCAGAAGCTGCCGATCGGCACGGCTTACGGGGTCTGGACCGGCATCGGGGCGGTGGGCGCAGCGACCGTCGGCATTCTGGCCTATGGCGAGCCGGCAACGGCGATCCGGCTGGTGTGCATCGTGCTGATCGTGGCGGGCATCGTCGGGCTGAAGCTGTTCTCGGGAGCGACCGTATGACCTGCGGCAGGGTGTTGATCATCGCCGGGTCTGACTCGGGCGGGGGCGCCGGGCTGCAGGCCGACATCAAGGCGGTGACCATGCTGGGCGGCTTTGCCGCGACGGCGGTGACGGCCATCACGGTGCAGAACACCCTGGGGGTGCATGGCGTCCATCCGCTTTCGGTGGAGCTGATCCGCGAACAGGCCCGGGCGGTGCTGAACGACATCGGCACCGATGTGATCAAGACCGGCATGCTGGGCAGCGTCGAGGTGGTCGAGGCCGTCGCTGACATTCTGGACGGCGCGGGCGTGCCCGCCGTGGTCGATCCGGTGATGGTGGCCAAGGGCGGGGCGAGCCTGCTCGAGGAGGCCGCGATCGACGCCGTGCGCACCCTGATGGTGCCGCGCGCGGCCCTGCTGACCCCCAATGCGCCCGAGGCCGAGGCCCTGACCGGCATCCCCGTCACCGATCTGGACGGCCAGCGCCGGGCGGGTGAGGCCCTGCTGGAGATGGGCGCCGGCGCCGTGCTGATGAAGGGCGGGCATGTGCCGGGAGACCGGGTGCTGGACCTGCTGCTGACCGGCCGGGGCGAGACGGTGCTGGAGGGCGAGCGGGTCGAGACGCGCCACACCCACGGCACAGGCTGTACGCTCGCCAGCGCCTGTGCGGCGGGCCTTGCGCAGGGCCAGACGATGGAGGCGACGGTGGCCCATGCCTGGGCCTATGTGGCCGAGGCCATCCGGCAGGCGCCCGGGCTGGGGCAGGGGCACGGCCCGCTGGACCACGCCTGGCCGGTGCGGGATCGATGAGCGATCTGGCCACCCGGCTTGAGGCCATCGTCCGGGCCGATCCGGATCTGATGACGGTGCTGGAGGGGGTGCGGGACGAGGGGTTGAACGACTGGCTGATCTTTTCCGGCGCGGTCTATCAGAGCGTCTGGAACCACCTGACGGGGCGGCCGCCGGGGCACGGGGTCAAGGATTTCGACGTCGGCTATTTCGATGATGACTATAGCTGGGACGCCGAGGATGCGGTGATCCGCCGGGTCGCCGCCCGCTTCGACGAGCCGCTGAAAAGCCGCGTCGAGGTGAGGAACCAGCGGCGCGTCTCGGAGTGGTTTCCGCAGAAATTCGGTCAGGATTGGCCCCCCGTCAGCCAGACGGCCGAGGCGCTGGAGCGGTTCGTCGCCCCGGCCTTTGCCGTCGGTGTGCGGCTGGAGCCCGACGACCGGCTGACGATCGAGGCCCCCTTCGGCCTCGACGATGTGTTCGCCATGGTCATCCGCCCCAACCCGACCCGGCCAATCGCGGCCGACTGGGACCGGGTGATCGACAAGCTTATGGCCCGCTGGCCGGAACTGACTGTGGAGCGCGACCAATGAGACAGTGGACGGTGGATGCCTTTGCCGCAAAGCCCTTCATGGGCAATGGCGCCTGTGTGGTCGAGCCGCAGCTGGCGTGGCGCGACGACGCATGGATGCAGGCGCTGGCGCGCGAGAACAATCTGTCGGAGACCGCCTTTCTGATCCGCAGCGACCGGCCCGACCGGTTCGGCCTGCGCTGGTTCACCCCGGGGCGCGAGGTCGATCTGTGCGGCCACGCCACCTTGGCCTCGGCCCATGTGCTGCTGGGCGAGCTGGCGCTGGATGTCGAGGCGGTGACGTTCGACACGGCCTCGGGCCCGCTGATCGTAAGACGCGGGCAAGGCAAGGACGCCTATGAGATGGACTTTCCCGCCGATCCACCGCGCCGCGCGGGGCCGGTCGCGGGCCTGGCCGAGGCACTGGGGACCGAGCCGGTCGAGGTCTGGGCCGCCCGCTATCTGGTGGCGGTGCTCAAGGATGCGGCCACGGTGCGAAGCCTGACCCCCGACATCGCGGCGCTGAATGCCCTGGTCAGCCCGGCGGGTGAACCCGGCGAGGTGATCGTCTGCGCCCCCGCCGACCCGGACGATCCCTATGACGTCATCGACCGATTCTTTGCCCCCGGCTGCGGCGTGCCCGAAGACCCCGCCACGGGCTCGGCCCACTGTATCCTGGCCCCGCTCTGGACCGACCGGCTGGGCCGCGCCCGGGTGGACTTCTTCCAGGCCTTCCCGACGCGGGGGGGAGATATCACCACCGAGATGCGGGGGGATCGCGTGATCCTGACCGGACAGGCGGTGACGACGGTGGAAAGCCGGCTGAGGGTGTAGGGGGGCTCGATCACTTTGCTGCTTTCCGGAGCAAGACCTGTGATCGGGGGCGCTGTAGGCTTCCCGAATGCAAATCTTCCTCGATGAGTCGGGAGCCTTCGCGGGGATCGGTAAGCCGGTCTCGCTGTCGGCGATGGCCGCACTCGTCATACCAGACAGCCGGTTGGCCCGCGTCAAAGCTGAGTGGCGCAGGCTGCGTCGCACGTTTCCGAAGGATCACCGAGGCGAGGTAAAGGGCAAGGCTCTAACTGAAGATCAGGTCATCGATGTTTCGCGGCTCCTGTCGCAGCACCGGTGCATCGCGGAAGTCTCAGTGATCGATATGGGACTCCATAAATTAGAAGAGATCGAGGCCCACATGGAAGGCCAGATGAATGGCATGTCCGCGAACCTGACGGACGAGCATCACCCCAATGTTTGGGCGACCATAGAGCGACTAAAGTTCACTCTCTCAACAATGAAGCCGCCTCAGTACGTGCAGGCGGTGATGATCCTCGATCTGCTGCACAGACTGCTCGATCATGCGATGCTCTACCATGTGCAGCGGACCCCCGCCGAACTCGGAAATTTTTCGTGGGTGGTGGACGCTAAGGGCGACAACAACATCAAGAACACTTGGGAGGAGTGGTGGACGACGCTGATCGGTCCGATCCTTCAGTCCGCGACTTTACGAAAGCCGGGAGCCCATCTCGCGGGCGCGAACTACAAGGCGTTCCAGAAACGCTATTGCTCCGATGAGTGGCCCGACCGCCTGCCCGAGCGCGAGGTCGATGCGCCGCCAGCGATGCACATCAACAAGGTATTTCAGGACACGCGCTTCTCATCGGAAGTGGAGGCGGGCCTTGAGCTCGTGGACATAGTCGCCAACGCAATCAGACGAACGGTTGCGGGTCGCCTCGACGACAAAGCATGGGGGCCGCTGTCCGGCCTTTTCATTAGACGGCACCAGCACTGCATTCATTTCATCACTCTCAACGGTGTGATTAGAGCCGATCCTGCTTACGCGGGGATCGTTCGCGCGTTTGGAAATGGTGGGCGCTCAATGATTCCGCAGCATGCGAGGCGGCGAAGCGAAGTCTGAGATTGACCCCGGGGCTCTGATCGGGCTTGCGCTGAAGCTGTTCAGCCGACGGGCCGATCACCGGCCGGAAGATGAAGGGTGCCGGCCGACCGCGCGTCGCTCGTAGAAGGAGTCGACGGCCCAGGGGATCAGGATCAGGGCGGCCAGAAACGCGAACTCATACCCGCCGTTGCTGGCCAGCCAAGGCCCGGCGTGGGGAAGGCGGTCCTTGACGCCGAGCAGTGACGCCGAAAGCCAGACGAGCAGTGTCAGGCGCATGACCAGCAAGACGGTCCACACGGGCCGGGGTGGTCGTGCGGCCAGCCTGCGCGCGGTGTCCTCGTCAGTGGGCCTCGCGCCAAACAGGAGGTCGAGGAAGCGGCTGAAGGTCATGGAGGGCGTCCTCTGTGCGTCCGCAGGCACTATGACGCCCGAGGTTCGATCGTCCAGCCCCGGCGGAAGACCCCCTCCACCACTCCGCGGTCCCCCTCCCCATCGGGGATGGGGAGGAGACGACGCTTTGTCCGCGTACATCCCCCCTGAAACCCTTTTTCGGCGAGCGGCGTTTGACCTCGGCGTGTAACTTGACCGTAGGGGGCATCGTGGAGCGAACCGGGGTGGAAATAACAATCACAGATGTGGGCGTCGCCGTTTGACCGCGCCCGGGCCCGATGATGCGAGTCTGGCGCTGCTGGCCGAGGAATCGCCGGCCATGCTGTGGCGTGGGGACACGACCGGGCGGTGTGTGTTCCTGAGCCGGGCCATGCGGGAGTTCTGGGGGCTGGGGCCAGACGACTGCGGGCGGTTCGACTGGTCCTCCAGCCTGCTGGCCGAGGATCAGGGTGCGGTCTTTGGACCGTTCAGTGAGGGCATGTCCGGCCAGCACGCCTTTGTCTGCGAGGGGCGCTATCGGCGGGCGGACGGCGAGGTGCGGGTGCTGCAGACGCGGGCCCGGCCCTACCACGCCCCGGATGGCAGCTTTGCCGGCATGATCGGGGTCAATGAGGACATCACGGAACTTAGGGCGGCCGATGACGAGCTGTCGAACCGCAATCGGGAGCTGAGGGACAGTCTGGCGCGGCTGCGATCGACGGCCGACCGGTTCGCCCTGGCCACCAATATCTCGGGTCTGGCCATGTCCGAGCATGACGAGGCGCTGAAATACGTCTGGGGGCACAATGTGCCGGAGGCCTGTCTGGGCCAGACCCCGGCGGAATTCATCGGGCCCGAGGTCGGGGAGCCGCTTGAAAAGATCCTCCGCCGGACGCTGGAGACCGGGCAGACCCAGAGCGAGGAAATCTCGTTCCTGACCGGCGAGCAGAGACTTTGGTACGACGTACAGGCGTCGCCATCGACCCTGCCGGACGGGCGGCGCGGTGTGGTCGCCAGTGCGCTCGATGTCACCACCCGAAAGTTGAACGAGACCAAGCTGGAGGTGCTGGCGCAGGAACTGAGCCATCGCGTCAAGAACGTGTTCGCCGTCGTACAGGCCATCGTTCGCCAGTCCGCAAGCGCGACGGACGTGCCCGCGGCCTTCGTCGCGGCGGTGGAGGCCCGGCTGGTCGCGCTTTCGGCAGCTCAGGATGCCTTGATGAGCATGTCGGACGACCGGTTCCCGCTGCGCGACCTGCTGGCGCGGCAGCTGTCGCATCTGGAGCGGGTGGAGATGGAGGGCCCCGAGGTGCTGCTGCCCGGCAAGATTGCCCCCTATCTGTCGCTGGCCGTGCACGAGCTGGGCACCAATGCCCTCAAATACGGCAGCCTGAGTGTGCCGGAGGGCCGGGTCGCGGTCCGCTGGACCCAGTCCGGCCCGGATCACGTGCGCCTGTCCTGGCAGGAACAGGGTGGGCCGGTGGTTAAGCCGTGTCCGACCGGGGGCAAGGCGCGGGGCGGGGGCTTTGGGTCGATGCTGCTGACGAAGGTGTTCGAGGGGGCGACCGGGGGCGAGGTCGACCTCCAATTCGCCGAGGACGGCCTGCACTGGACCGCGACCATCCCCACAGGGGTCGAGCTGCGTCTGTAGGAGGGACCGGGCGCGGCCGGTTGCCGCACGACAGGCCTTTTTCGCATCCGGCCCTCGCCGGGAGGCGTCCCTGATGGCGATCGCATCGAGGCGATTGCAACAGGATACTCCTCATGAAGCTCTCCGCTCTTGCCGGCGCCGTTTCCGCTGCCGCCCTGCTCGCCGCCGCGCCGGCCGCCCTTGCCGATCACCAGCCCGGCGTGACGTCTCCGGCGATCGCCGTCGCCGTGGACCCGAGCGGGACGATCGTCGAGGCCGCCGTGGCCTCGCCCGACCACACCATCCTGGTCGCGGCCGTGACCGCTGCCGGTCTGGTCGAGACCCTGTCGGGTGAAGGCCCCTTCACCGTTTTTGCGCCGACCGATGCCGCCTTCGCCGCCCTGCCCGACGGTGTGGTCGAGGCTCTGGTCCAGCCCGAGAACAAGGCCGTCCTGACCAAGGTTCTGACCTATCATGTGGTGGCCGGCCGGGTGACGGCTGCGGATGTCATCGGCCTGATCGAGGCCGGCGGCGGTTCGGCGACGATCACGACCCTGTCGGGCGACACCCTGACCGCATCGCTGCGCGACGGCTCGGTCATCCTGACCGATGAGAACGGCGGCGTCGCCACCGTGACCCAGGCCGACATTATCCAGTCGAACGGCGTCATCCACGTCACCGACGCCGTGTCCGTGCCGCAATAGGTCCGTCGACTCCCGGGCCACGGATATTTCTGTGGCCCGGGGGCCGCTTTCGTGCGCTTTCAAGCAGTCGCGGTGTGTCCGCGATCAAAAGGAACCCCCGCCATGATGAAAGCCCTTGTCGGAATTGCCGCCGCCCTGTCGACGGCCGCCTGCTCCACCGTTGGCATACGGTCCGGAACGGAAGAGCCCGCCTTTGAGCAGATTGCCCGGGTCGGCGATCTGGAAATCCGTCGGTATGACGACCGTATCGCCGCCCAGACCGTTGTGTCGGGCGACAGCGGCGAGGCCCGCAATGCGGGGTTCCAGAAACTGGCCGGCTATATTTTCGGCGGCAATTCGGAACGGATGTCCATTTCCATGACCGCGCCCGTCGCCCAGTCGGACGCCCGGGGCGGAGAGTCGCAGACCATCGCGATGACGGCGCCCGTGGCCCAGGCGCCCTCGGGCGCGGATCGCTGGACGGTGCAGTTCTTTATGCCGGCCGCCTATACGATGGACGAACTGCCGGTACCGCGGGACCCTGCTGTCGAGCTGGTGGTCGTTCCGGCCGAAACCTATGCCGTTCTGAAGTTCAGCGGGGTCGGTTCCGTGAGCGCCGTCGAGGCCCGCAAGGCCGAGCTGCTGACCGTTCTGGCCGGCAGTGGCTGGAGCCCGCGCGGCGAGCCGGTGGTCTGGTTCTATGACCCGCCCTGGACGCTCCCGGGACTGCGCCGCAACGAGGTCGCCGTCCGAGTCGAGCGCGCCGACTGAGGCCCTTCGGGTCGCGCGCCCATTTACCCAAGAAGAAGGGGCGCGACCTTCTCAGATCGCGCCCCCTATCTCGTCAAAAGAAGAGGCGCGATCCTTGCGGATCGCGCCTCGGGGGCAGGCCCCTGCGAGGGGAGGGGTGGGGGCCTGCGGAGGCGGGCCTTTGGGGCGCCGCCTTATGGCCTAGCGGTAGCCGCGGCCCCGGCGGTCGTCGCGGTCGCGACGCTCGTAGCGGATGCGGGCTTCGAGGATATCGAAACGACGATCCAGGTCCTGGCGTTCCCAGCGGCTGAGGCCGTTGCGGCGATAGTGCGCCTCAAGCCGGGCCAGCTGATTGAACTCGTAGCGCAGGCCCCGGGCCTCGCGGCGGGTCAACTGGCCGTTACGGACGCCCTGGTCGATGCGGCGGTCCAGCTGACGCTGGCGCTGGTTGATCGAGACCCAGTTGCGGTCATAGCGGTCGTAGCGGTCATAGCGGTCATAGCCGTAGCCGGGGGCGTAGCCGGGCGCATAGGCCGGGGCCCGCGTGGTGCCGATGCTGATGCTGAAGCTCTGGGCCGCGGCCGGCAGGGCGACCGAGGTGGCGGCCAGGGCGAGGGCGGGGATGAGCAGCTTCTTGATCATGGTCGTATCCTTTCAACGGTCGTCGTCCGGGGAGGCGACGTTGACCGCAGAAAAGCAGGTCGCGGCTGAGCCTAAACTGAACAGGCCGCTTCAGGTTCGGTTCATCGGCGTGAATTCGTCTCCATGACCGTCGCGTCTCGCGCGCGGGGGGATAAGGGACAGGTTTCGCGCGAGGCGGCTGTCGCGACGGTGAAATATGTCTAGACTGATTGTTCAGCCTCCGTTCAGAGCCAGGCGCCTAAAGCCGCTGTCATGACCCGCACCCTGAAACAGTCCCTGTCGACCCTCGCTGCCACCGGCCTCGTGCTCGGGGTGCTGGGAATGGCTGTGCCCGCCATCGCCGCGCCTGCCGGTACCCTTGTCGAGGATCCGGCCCTGATCCTGCAGGGGCAGGACCCGCGCGGCCGTCAGGATCCTCGCGGACGCGACCGCCGGGACGATCCGCGTGAACAATCCTCGCGCCGCGTCAGCGAAGCCGAGGCCCAGCGCATCGCCCAGGCCCGTGCAGGCGGGGCGCGCTATGTCGGCTATATGGGTATGCGCGGCGGCCAGCATGTGTTCCGGTTCGAACAACGCGACGGCCGGGTCATCGATATCGGCGTCGACGCCGAGAGATAAGGGGCTTTCATGCGTGTACTGCTTGTCGAGGATGACGCCGATCTGTCGCGCCAGCTGAAGGCGGCGCTGGGCGATGCCGGCTATGCGGTTGACCACGCGCCCGACGGTGAGGAAGCCCATTTCCTCGGCGACACCGAACCCTATGATGTGGTCGTGCTGGACTTGGGCCTGCCCAAGATCGACGGCGTGTCCGTGCTGGAGCGCTGGCGCCGCGAGGGCAAGACCACGCCAGTGCTGATCCTGACGGCGCGGGGGGCCTGGTCCGACAAGGTGGCCGGGTTCGACGCGGGCGCCGACGACTATCTGACCAAGCCGTTCCACACCGAGGAGCTTCTGGCGCGCCTGCGGGCCCTGCTGCGGCGTTCGGCGGGGATCGCTTCGGCGACCCTGTCGTGCGGGGGGCTGCGGCTGGATCCGCGCGCGGCGCGGGCCAATGTGAACGGCGAACCGCTGCGCCTGACCAGTCTGGAATACCGGCTGCTGCACTATCTGATGATGCATCAGGGCCGGGTGATCAGCCGCACCGAACTGGTTGAGCATCTGTACGATCAGGACTTTGACCGCGATTCCAACACCATCGAGGTGTTCGTCGGGCGGCTGAGGAAGAAGATCGGCGCCGACCGGATCGAGACGGTGCGGGGTCTGGGCTATCGGCTGACGGCCCTGCCGGGCGAGTCCGAGGCCGCGTGACCTGGCAGGCCTGGGCCGGACAGGCGTTCGGGCAAGCCCTGGGGCGCCCCGGTCGTTCGCTGACCCGGCGGCTGATCTGGCTGGCCTCGGCCTGGATGGCGGTGGCGCTGGTGCTGACGGGCTGGATGCTGACCAGCCAGTATCAGGACTCCGCCCTGCGCCGCATGGGCTATGCCCTGGCCGAAACCATAGACGAGGTGGTGCTGGCCACGACCGTGGTCGGGGGTCGGGTCTCGGTCGCCGAAATCCAGGATTCGCGCACGCTCAGACCCCTGTCGGGGAAGTACTGGGTGGTCGGCGAGTTCGACGGTCGCGGCGGGATACGCATTCTGGAGCGATCGCCGTCGCTGGCGGGTGAGGACCTATTGATCCCCACCGACATGCCCGGCCGTCTGGAGAGGGGACGGACGCTCAGCTACACGGCTATCGGACCGGTGGATCGGCCCTTGCGGATTGCCGCCAGCGTCAAGGTCTTGCCGGGGCGCGAGCGACCGCTGGTGTTCATGGCCGGGATGGACCGCTCCGACATTGATGCCGACACGCGGGCTTTTGCCACCTTCACCTGGATCGCCCTGTTGATCCTGGGGCTGGGGCTGGTGGCGGCGGTGTTCATGCAAGTGCGAATCGGTCTGCGCCCGCTGTTCCTGCTGAGGAATGAGATCGCCGATGTGAGAAAGGGCCGCTCGGGCCGGATCGAGCGCACCTATCCGCTGGAGATCCAGCCGCTGGCCGAACAGGTCAACCGCCTGCTGGACCATAACACCGAAGTGGTAGAGCGCCAGCGCACCCACGTCGGCAATCTGGCCCATGCGCTGAAGACGCCCCTGTCGGTGATGCTGGCCGAGGCCGAGGGCCGGGCCGATCCGCTGGCCGAGGTGGTCACCCGCCAGAGCGGGGTGATGAAGGACCAGGTCGATCACCACCTGCGCCGGGCCCGCGCCGCTGCCCGCGCCCAGGGCCTGGGGGAGCGCACGCCCGTGGCCGAGGTGCTGGACGAAATGGCCGTCATGCTGGAGCGCGTGTTTGCGTCCAAGGACGTCGAGATCGACTGGCGCGCGCCCGACGACCTGATGTTCCGGGGCGAACGGCAGGACCTGCAGGAAATTCTGGGCAATCTGATCGAAAACGCCTGCAAATGGGCCAGGCGCCGGGTGCGGGTCAGCGCCGGGGCGACCGGGCTGGGCCAGATGGTGGTGGTGGTCGAGGACGATGGCCCGGGTCTGGCCGAGGATCAGTGGGAGGCCGCCCTTAAGCGCGGCACCCGCATGGACGAAGACGCACCGGGCTCGGGTCTGGGCCTGTCGATCGTTGACGACCTGACCAGGGCCTACAACGGCCGCGTGGCCCTGTCGCAGAGCGAGATGGGCGGGTTGAAGGCCGTGCTGGATCTTCCCGCCGCCGAGGGTTGAGCGGCTCTGTAACCCTGTAACCCTGTAACGCGGTGGACGGAATATTAACCCTGCCCGCCCAGGCTGCGTGGGACGTGGGTTTCACGTGGAGTTCTGAATGGCCGGTCTGACGGTCGCGCACCGCGCCGCCCTGGCGCATCTGATCACCCTGTGTCCCCCTGAATTGCTCGACGGGCTGCGGCGGGCTGTCGGCGGCTGGCCGGGCGACAAGGCCCAGGAACTGGGCGGCATGCTGAATGAGGTCGAGGTGGAACGGCAGCGGCGCGAACGCGCGCTGGGACCGCTGACCCCGATGTTCCGGGAGCGGATGGACGGCATCGAGGCCCTGACGTTTCCGGCACAGGTTCTGCCCCGGCTGTGGGCGGTGGCGCGCGAGGGCGAGCTCGATCTTCTGGAGCGCCTCGACAAGGAGGGACCCGAGGCCGGGATCATTGGTGACCGGCTGTGCCTCGCCGCCGCTTCCGCAGTCCGCGACCGCCCTGAAGCGGTCTGGCCCACAAGCCTATCTGCGGAAAGGCGCGAATCCGGGCTGGAGATGCTGGCCCGCTGTCTGGATCTGGCCCATCTGGCCCGCAAGGCGCTGAACCATCTGGAATCCTGGCTGGGCCGACCCGACGCCGACAGTCTGGCGGAACTGCGCCTGTTGATCCGGGATGCCTCGGCCATTCACGAGGATGGCGCGCCGCGTCTGATCGACATCCTGTTCGCCCATCTGAAGGATGCGGCGCTGGTGTTGAGGCTGGTGACCCAGACCAGTGGATCGGCGGGACGCGATGACTTTCTGAGCGGGTCCGAGATGGCGGTCTTCGTCGAACGACTGATCGCCGGGGTCGAGGTGCGGGCCGCCCGCGTTGCCGCCTTCCGCCCCGGACCGGAGGCGGGTCCCGAGGCCGAGGCGGCGCTGGAGGACATTCACTGGTGCACGGCCACGCTCGGCGAACTGGATGTTACCCTGAGAATGCAGCCCGGCAGCGCCTGGGGCCAGGACGTGCGCGAGGCGCGCCTGAAGGTCGCCCGGCGGCTGACCGAAACGATTCGGAGCGCGCCCAAGACTGTCGAGGCGGCCCTGCCGATGACGCGTGCAGCGCTGGCCGGGCGGATGACCCGCAAGGTGCCGGACCTGAACTGCGATCCGGCCTCTGCGGCGCTGGCGACGGCCGGTGTGCAACTGCGGCTGCTGGGCGCGCTGCGGCCTGCAGCGGCGGTGTTCGGCTGTGAATCGGACCGCAAGCAACAGGCCGATGCCCTGACCGAGATGCTCAGTCGCTATGCCGACGAGGCCTTCGACCTGATCCATGGCGGCGAGGTCGAGGATCCGGACCGGGCGCTGGCCCTGATGGAGGCGGTTGCCCGCCTGCTGACCCATCTGGATGCGCAGGAGGCCGCCCGCACGGTGCGACGCCGCGCCGCTGCGACGATTCACGGCACCGAGGTGCGCGGGGCCTCGCCCGAGGCCGCCTGATCGGCTAAACGCCGGGCATGCTGATCTTCTGGACCCTGACGGGACTGGCCTGCGCGCTAGCCGGGCTGCTGATCCTGAGCACCGCCGGTGCGGCCGGGGGCGCAGCTGCGTCCGGTCCGGAAGAGGACGAGGCGGCGCGGGGCCGGGCGCTGGCCCGAGACCTTGAGGAACTGGACCGGATGGCCGCGCGCGGCGTGCTGGCGGGAGCCGAGCTGGAGGCCGCCCGGGCCGAGGTGGCGCGACGGCATCTGGAGGAGGGCGACCGCGTCTCTGCCCCCTTGATCGACGCAGCGGCGCGTCTGCGTCAGGCGCGCTGGGTGCTGGCCGGGACGGGGGCGACGGCGCTGGCGGCGCTGGCCCTCTACATCGGCGGGGGCAGTCCGGGTGTTGCAGACCAGCCCTATGCCCGGCGGGTTGCGGAATGGGCCGAGACGCCCGGCATGCTGGATGCCCCTAAGCTGGCCGCGGTGATGGAGCGGGAAGCCGCGAACCAGCCTGAGAATTTCGAGGCCCAGGCCCTGTTGGGGGCGGCCCGGTTCGAGGCCGGTGACCCGATTGGCGCCGCCTCGGCCCTGCGTCGGGCCGCGATGTTGCGGCCCGACGATGCGCAGACCTGGGCGCGGCTGGGTGAGGCGCTGGTGCAGACCCAGGAGGGTGAGGTTGGAACCGACGCCGAGATGGCTTTCCTGCGGGCGCTGGAGCTGGACCCCGGCCAGCTGGGTGCGCGCTATTTCCTCGGTGAACTGGCGCTTCAGCGCGGCGAGGCGGCCCGGGTGCATGAGATGTGGAGCCCGCTGATCGCGGCGCTCGCCCCCACGGATCCCCGGCGCGTCGATCTGGAATCGCGCCTGCCGTCGCTGTCGGGAAGTGAGGGCTGATGGGCTGGATGCCGAAATCGCCGAAGGCCCGCAGGCGGGTGTGGGTGCTGATGGCCGCTGCGCCTGTGCTGGCCGTGGCCGTGGGGCTGAGCCTGTGGGCCATGCAGGATACGGTGACCTTTTTCGTCTCGCCGTCCGAGGCCACCGAGGAAGCGGCTCCGGTCGGTCGGGCCATGCGGCTGGGCGGTCTGGTCGAGGCGGGCAGTGTCGAACACGACCCGGGTGGTCAGGTGCGGTTCCGGGTGACCGACAATGCGGCCTCGACGCTGGTCATCTATGAGGGCGACCTGCCCGACCTGTTCAAGGAAGAGCAGGGCGTGGTGGTCGAGGGCGAATTCCGCCCCGACCGCACCTTTGTCGCGCGTCAGGTGCTGGCCAAGCACGACGAGACCTATATGCCGCGCGAAGTGGCCGAGCGGCTGAAGGAACGCGGCGAGTGGCGTCCTGAAGCGGGCGAGGTTCAGCCGTGATCGTCGAACTGGGGGCCTTTGCCCTGTGTCTGGCCCTGGCGCTGAGCGGGTTGCAGGTGGTGGCCTCGGTCGCGGGACGCCTGCGGTCCAGCCCGGTGCTGGCCGGAGCTGGTGAGGGCGCCGGTCTGGCCGCCTTTCTGGCCGTGGGACTGGCCTTTGGCGTGCTGATTTACGCCTTTATTGTTTCGGACTTTTCGGTCTCGAACGTGGCGCTGAACAGCCATACCGACAAGCCGATGCTCTACAAGGTGGCCGGGGCCTGGGGCAGCCACGAGGGGTCGCTGGTCCTGTGGTGTCTGGTCCTGACCGGCTTTGGTGCCCTTCTGGCGCGGGCGCGGACGGGGGAGGCCGGTCTGCCGTTCGGTCTGAAGGCTGTGGCGGTCGCCGTGCAGGGCGGACTGGGTGCGCTGTTCCTGGCCTTTGTGCTGTTCACCTCGAACCCGTTTGTGCGGTTGAGCCCGGTGCCGGTTGAGGGAGCGTCGCTGAACCCCCTGTTGCAGGACCCGGCCCTGGCCCTGCACCCGCCGCTGCTCTACGGCGGCTATGTCGGCCTGTCGGTGTGTTTCTCGCTGGCGGTGGCGGCCCTGATCGAGGGGCGGCCGGGCGCGGGCTTCTGGCCGGCCTGGGGGCGCTGGATCCGGCCGTGGGCGCTGGCCAGCTGGGCGCTGCTGACCGCCGGCATCGCCCTGGGCAGCTTCTGGGCCTACTACGAACTGGGCTGGGGCGGCTGGTGGTTCTGGGACCCGGTCGAGAACGCCAGCTTCATGCCCTGGCTGGCGGCGGCGGCCCTGTTGCACAGCGCGGTGGTGACCGAGCGGCGCGGGGCCCTGATCGGCTGGACGGTGTTTCTGGCGCTGGTGGCCTTTTCCCTGTCGATGCTGGGGGCGTTTCTGGTGCGATCGGGCGTGCTGACCAGCGTCCACGCCTTTGCCGTCGATCCCGAGCGTGGGTTGATGCTGCTGGGCATATTGGGGCTGACGGCGGGCGCGGCCTTTACCCTGTTCGCGCTCCGGGCCGGACAGCTGACCGGCAAGACCCTGTTCGCCCCCATCAGCCGCGAGGGCGCGCTGGTGATCAACAATCTGTTCCTGTCGGTGGCGGCGGCGACGGTGCTGGTCGGAACGCTGTATCCGCTGGTGCTCGAAGCGGCGGGCGGGGCGACGATCTCGGTCGGGCCGCCCTATTTCGCCGTGACCTTTACGCCGCTGATGGCCATGGCGCTGATCATCCTGCCGATGGGGCCGCTGCTGGGCTGGAAGCGCGGCGACCTGATCGGGGCCCTGCAGCGGCTGGCCTGGGCGGCGGGGCTGTCGCTGCTGTTCGCCCTGATCGTCTGGGGCCTGTTCCGGCCGCGCGAGGCCCTGACCGGGGCGGGTCTGGCGCTGGGCGCCTGGCTGGTGCTCGGGGCACTGGCCGAGCTGACCGAGCGCATCCGCCTGTTCGGCAAGCGCACGCCGGGCGAGCTGGGACGGCGCACGCGTGCCCTGCCGCTGGCGGCCTGGGGCATGACGGCCGCCCATGCGGGGTTGGGGCTGTTCGTGCTGGGTGCGGTGGTCGAGACGGGGCTGAAGGTCGAGACGGCCCGCCCGCTGGAAATCGGCCAGACCGTCGCCGCCGGTCCGTATCAGGCGACGCTGCGCGCGGTCGAGATCATCGAGGGGCCCAACTATCTGGCTGAAAGTGCCACGCTGGAGGTCGAGCCTCTGGGGGGCGGGCGGCCCGAGACCGTGCGGGCCGAAAAGCGCTTCTTCCCCGCAGGCGGTCAGACGACTACCGAGGTGGGCCTGAGCTTTCACGGGCTGGATGATGTCTATCTGGTGCTGGGCGAGCGGCGGCTGAGCGACAGCGGCGAGCGGGCCTGGACCGTGCGGATGAACTGGAACCCGTGGGCGCGGCTGATCTTTCTGGGGCCGGCGCTGATGGCGCTGGGTGGTCTGCTGTCGCTGCTGGACCGCCGCCTGCGGACCGTGGACACGACCCGGCGTAAAAGGTCTCCGGCATGAGGCGGCTGCTGATCCTTGCGATGATGCTGGGACTGGCCGGCCCGGCGCTGGCGCAGGAGCCGCCGGCCACGCCCGATCGTCCGCTGGCCAATGCGGAACAGGAAGCGCGGGCCCAGGCCCTGTTCGAGGATATCCGCTGCGTCGTCTGCCAGCATGAGTCGATCGCCGATTCGCCGGCGGGGGTGGCATCGGACATGCGGCGCTGGGTGCGCGACCGGATCGCCGAGGGCCAGACCGATACCGAGGTCCGCGACGGTCTGGTGGCACGCTATGGCGACTATGTGCTGTTCACTCCGCCGGTGCGGCCCGGCACCCTGCTGCTGTGGGGCCTGCCGCTGGTGCTGGTGCTGGGCGGCGCAGGGGTGCTGGTCTGGTTCGCGCGCAGGCGGTCGGGGCAGATCGAGCCGGACGCCGATCTGACAACGGCGGAACGAACGCGGGTCGACAATCTTCTCAAGGCGGCAAGAACTGGCCCTGAAGATGACGCAACTTCGCCGCCAAAAACACGCGACGGCACGTCCTGATGCCCGCCGTCACCGATCTTGCCGTATCGCGGCGATTGGTGATCGGGGATAAGGGCCTATATCGTCACGGAAGTGCCGGTCCGATTTCGGACGGCGCGGTCGATCGAACAGGAACCGGATGTTGAAGCGCAAGGAGTTCATCATAGGCGCGGCCGCAGGGCTGCTGGTGGCGGTCGTCGCCACGGCAGGCGGTCTGATTCGCTGGCCGGGGATGGACGGCAGCCTGCTGTCGGTCAGCGGCCCGATCACGCCGTCGGCGGGTGCGCCGGGGGTTGCCTTTGGTCCACCGCCCGGTGCGCCGGTCAGTTTTGCCGACATCTTTACCCAGGTGGCCCCGGCGGTCGTGCAGATCGACGTGCGGACGCGCGTGCCGCGTGGCGAGGCGCAGACCTTCCAGATTCCCGGCCTGCCGTTCGAGTTCGAGGGACCCGAGGGTGAGGCTCCCGAAGGCGAGACGACTCTGGGTGCGGGCTCGGGCTTCTTCATCTCGGAAGACGGATACATAGTCACCAACAACCATGTGATCGCCAATGCCGAGGAGATCACCGTCCGGCTGGCCGACAATCGCGAACTGCCCGCGCGTCTGGTGGGGCGTGACGAGAGCACGGACCTGGCGGTCATCAAGGTCGATGGCGGGCGTTTCCCCTATGTCAGCTTCGAGGAGTCGGCCGAGCCGCGCGTCGGCGACTGGGTGATCGCGGTCGGCAATCCGTTCGGCCTGGGCGGCACGGCGACGGCGGGGATCGTCTCGGCCAAGTCGCGCGACCTGCAGGACGTGTCCAGCAACTATGTCGACTACATCCAGATCGACGCGGCCATCAACCGGGGCAATTCCGGCGGGCCGACCTTTGACATCTATGGCCGGGTCATCGGCGTCAACACCGCCATCTTCTCGCCGACCGGCGGCTCGATCGGTATCGGCTTTGCCATTCCGGCCAATACCGCCAAGACCATCACCGACCGGCTGATGCGCGGCGAACAGATCGAGCGCGGATACCTTGGGGTGACCATCGGTGATCTCGAGCCCTATCGCGAAGCCATGGGCGTGGACCGGCAGCAGAACGGGGCCCTGATCATCGACGTCACGCCGGGCGGTCCCGCCGCCCGCGGCGGGGTGAGGCCGGGCGACATCGTGGTTGAGCTGAACGAGCAGCCGGTCGTGGATTCGACCGATCTGACCCGCAAGGTCGGCGCCGCAGCGGTCAATGACACGCTGGAAGTGGTGGTGCTGCGCGGCGACCGGCGGCTGGTCGCCCGCGTACAGGCGGCGAAGCGTCCGCCACAGTCTGAGCTGGATGCGCAGCAGGCACCGTCGCGCCGTCCGGTGCCCGAAGCCAGCCCGGGGCAGGCCCTGGCCGGGCTGACCGTGGCTCCGATGACCTCCGAACTGCGCGCGAAATACGACATCCCTGCCGACGTCAATGGCGTGGTCGTGGTGGCCGAGGCGCGGATCGGGCAGAGCCGTTTCGTGCCGGGCGTCGTCATTCTGCAGGCCGGGGTGACCCCGGTGCGCAGCATTGCCGACATTCAGGCCGAGATCGCCCGGGCGCGGGCGGCGGGTCGCGAGGAGTTCTTCATTCTGGCGTGGTCGCCGGACGGAAACGGTCCTGTGCTGCTGGATGTCCCCCGACAGTCAGCGACACGGTCCCGGGCCCCGGCGACAACGCAGTAAGGCAAAAGGGCCGGGATCGGCTATTATTCGGGACGAATCCCGCCGGTGCGGGAACGAAGGGAGAGGGCGATGCGCATTCTGGTGGTCGAGGACGACGCCGAAGCGGCGACGGCGATGGTTCGGGGCCTGACCGAGGCGGGGCACGATGTGGTCCATGCCGTGGACGGGGCCTTTGGCCTGCTGGAGGCGCAGAAGGGCGGCTATGACGTCTATGTCGTCGACCGGATGATGCCGCGCCTCGATGGCGTCGGCATGGTCGAGACGGTGCGCAAGAACGGCGACCAGACCCCGGTGCTGTTCCTGTCGGCGCTGGGCGAGGTCGAGGACCGGGTGACCGGCCTGCAGGCCGGGGCCGATGACTATCTGGTCAAGCCGTATGCCTTTGCCGAGCTGATCGCGCGGGTCGAGGCCCTGTCGCGACGGCGCGAGACCGGGTCGGTGGCGACCGTGCTAAAGGTTGGTGATCTGGAAATGAACCTGATCAGCCGCGATGTGACCCGCGCCGGTCAGGAGATCGATCTGCAGCCGCGCGAGTTCCAGCTGCTGGAGTTCATGATGCGCCACGCCGGCCAGTCGGTGACCCGCACCATGCTTTTGGAGAAGGTCTGGGAATACCATTTCGACCCCCAGACCAATGTCATCGACGTCCACATCAGCCGCCTGCGCTCCAAGATCGACAAGGGCTTCGACAAGGCCATGCTGCAGACCGTGCGCGGCGCGGGATACCGGCTGGAGGCATAGGCCGGGACCATGCGCCTGCCGTCGCTCTTCCGGCGGACGCCGTTTCGGCTGACGCTGCTGTTTCTGGCGCTGTTCGCGACAGCGGCGGCGGCGGTGCTGGCGTGGGTCTATGTGGCCTCGGCCAATGAGGCACGGCTGAGGGCCGAGGAGGCCGTGCGCACCGAGGTCACCACCCTGACCGGCATCTATGATGCGCGGGGTTTTGACGCTCTGAACATGGCGGTCATCGACCGAACCCTGACCCGCGACAACTTCCTGTATCTGCTCATCGACGCCGAGGGGAACCGGGTGACCGGCAGCCTCAATGTCTCGCCCATTCAGGACTATGAGGGCGGCACGGTCTGGCACACCTTTCCGATGACCGACACCCTGCCGGACGGGCGGGTGGTGAGGCCCCAGTCGCGCGGGGTGCAGATGACCCTGCGCGGCGGCGAGCAGCTGTTCGTCGGCCAGTCGCTGGGTGACACCGAAGCCTATCTGGGGCGGCTGACCCAGGCCCTGTGGGGGGCGATGGGGATCGTCGTGTTGCTGGGCCTGATAGGCGGCTTGCTGGTCAGCCGCAATCTGGAGCGGGCCATGGGACGGCTGAACCGGACCGTGCTGGCGGTGCAGGACGGCGACCTGAAGGCCCGGGTGGCGGTGCGCGGCTCGGGCGACGAACTGGACGAGCTGGGTCAGGGGCTGAACGGCATGCTGGACCGGCTGGAGGCGTCCATGGCCTCGATCCGTCATGCGGGGGACGCGATTGCTCACGACCTGCGCTCACCCCTGACGCGTATGCGCGCCAAGCTGGAGGTGGCGCTGATCGACGCCGAGGCGGGCAAGGTCAGTGGCCCCGAGGCGCTGGAGCTGGCCCTGTCGGAAGCCGACGATCTGCTGAAGACCTTCAACACCGTGCTGGCCATCGCGCGGCTGCAGGCGGCGGCGGGTTCGGGCCGGATCCCGGACGCCAAACGCTTTGACGCCGCAGACCTGGCCGCCGATCTGGCCGAGCTTTACGAGCCCGCCGGCGAGGACAAGGGGCTGGAGTTTTCGGCCGAGATCGAGCGCGGGCTGGAGATCATGGCCAACCGACCCTTCCTGACCCAGGCGCTGGCCAACATCATCGACAATTCCATCAAATACACGCCGGAGGGCGGAGCGGTGAAGCTGCGCGCGCGGAGGCGGTCCTCGGGTGAGATCGAGTTTTCGGTCACCGACACCGGGCCGGGTGTGCCCGAGGAAGACCGGGAGCGGGTGATCGAGCGCTTTGTGCGTCTGGACAACAGCCGGACCGAGCCGGGCTCGGGCCTCGGGCTGGCGCTGGTGGGCGCGGTGATGGAGGCGCACAACGGCCGCATCCAGCTGGATGAGGGGCCGGGGGTCTATAACGGCCACGGGCCGGGCCTGAGGGTGGCGCTGGTGCTGGCCGCCGCGCCATGACGTCACCCGTTGGTGAGGCCCTGGCCGACCGGATCCGCCCATGCGGGCCGACGCTGGAGGCGCCGGGGCTGGCAACGCTGAAGGCGCAGCTGGTCGAGGCCGGTCTCGGGCCTGTGCTGGACACCGCCTGGCCGGCGCTGGCCCCGGTGTTTGCCGCCTCGCCCTATCTGGCCTCGCTGGCCCGGCGGCGGCCGGAGGCGTTGGGCGAGATGCTGAAGGTCAGCCCCGAGGCGAGCCTTGCCGATATCCTGATGCGGACCGGGGCCCTGACCGGCGGCACGGATGAGATGAAGCGTCCACTGCGGCTGGCCAAGGCCGACCTGCACCTGCTGACGGCGCTGGCCGATCTGGGCGGAGTCTGGGACCTGGGCGCGGTCACCGGGGCCCTGTCGCGCTTTGCCGATGCGACGTCACAGGTGGCGCTCCGGGCCGTCGCCCATGATCTGCGCGAGCGGGGCCGGCTGCTTTCAGACCCCGACCCGGACAATCCGATCCCCGGCCTGTTCGGCCTGGCCATGGGCAAGCACGGCGCGTTCGAGCTGAATTATTCCAGCGATATCGACATCTCGCTCTTCTACGACCCCGAGCGGCTGGCCGGGGCGCTGGCCGAGGGCGTGGAGATGCAGCGCACGGTCGACCGGGCGGCCCAGGCCTTTGCCGCCCTGCTGACCGAGCGCACGGGCGACGGCTATGTGTTCCGGGTGGACCTGAGGCTGCGGCCCGATCCGTCCTCGACCCCGCCGGTCGTCGCCGTGCCCATGGCGCTGGATTACTATGAGGGCGTCGGCCAGAACTGGGAGCGGGCGGCCTTTATCAAGGCACGCGCCATGCTGGGCGACCGCGAGGCCGGGCGTGAGTTCCTCAAGGCGCTGGTGCCCTTCGTCTGGCGCCGCAGCCTCGATTATCAGGCCATTCTGGATGTGCAGTCGATCAAGCGGCAGATCCATGTGCACAAGACCGGCGAGGGGCTGGAGGCGGCCGGGGCCAATCTGAAACTGGGCCGGGGCGGTATCCGCGAGATCGAATTCTATGCCCAGACCCAGCAGCTGATCCTGGGCGGGCGTAACCCGGCGCTGCGGCTGTCGGCGACCCTGCCGGCGCTGGAGGCCCTGACCCGCGCGGGCCATGTGCCGGAGGCGACGCGTGCGGCCCTGAGCGAGGCCTATGTCCGGCTGCGCGGGCTGGAGCACCGGGTGCAGATGCTGGCCGACGAGCAGACCCACGCCCTGCCGGTCGATGACGTGCGGCGACGCGCGGTCGCGGCCCTGTCGGGCGAGGCCGATCTGGCGGCGTTCGACGCCTCGGTCGAGGCTCTGCTGGCCGAGGTCAACCATTTGTACGGCGACCTGTTCGAGGGCGAGGAGTCGCTGTCGTCAGACTATGGCAGTCTGGTCTTCACCGGTGTCGAGAACGATCCCGAGACGCTGGCGACGCTGGAGCGGATGGGCTTTGCCGAACCGGCACCGGTGTCGGACATGATCCGCAGCTGGCACCACGGGCGCATCCCCGCGACCCGCAGCGCGCGCGGGCGTGAGCTGTTCACCCGGCTGGCGCCGCGCCTGCTGGAGGCATTGGCCGCGACCGGGGCACCGGATCAGGCCTTTCGTCGGTTCGCCGTGTTCTTTTCAGGCCTGTCGGCGGGGGTACAGATCCAGGCCCTGTTCCTGAACCAGCCGACCCTGTTCGATCTGGTCGTGCGGGTCATGGCCTGGGCGCCGCGGCTGGCGCGGGCGCTGGGCCGGGATCCGGCGGCGCTGGACAGTATGCTGGACACCCGCTTCCAGACCCCGCTGGATGCCGACACCGGTGTGGCCGACCAGATGCGGGCCGAGGCGGCTGCGGCCGAGGATTTTGAGACGGCCATGGATGCGGTGCGGCGTCTGCACCGGGACCAGCGGTTCCGCATCGGCCTGCAGACCCTGACCGGGCGAGCTGATGTCGAGGCGGCGGGGCGGGCCTATACGGTGCTGGCCGATGCCTCGATCCAGGCGCTGGCGCAGGCGGCGCTCGTCGAGGTCACCCGCCAGTCAGGGCGGATCGACGGGTCGGTGGCGGTGGTGGCGCTGGGCAAGGCGGGCTCCCGCGAAATGACGGGCGCCTCGGACCTCGACCTGATCACCGTGCATGAGGCCCCCGCCGACGCCCTGTCCGAGGGACGGAGCCTGCCGCCCGAGACCTGGTACGGGCGCTTCACCCAGCGACTGATCGCGGCGCTGTCGGCCCATACCAGTCAGGGAGGGCTGTATGAGGTCGACATGCGGCTGCGGCCTTCGGGCTCCAAGGGGCCGCTGTCGGTCAAGCTGGCGCGGCTGTCCGACTATTATGCCGGCGAGGCCGACACCTGGGAGTTCATGGTGCTGACCCGGGCGCGGGTGGTCTGGGCCAGCGATCCGGCCTTTGGCGCGCGGGTCGCTGGCGTGCTTGAGGACGTAGTTCGGGCCCATGGGCGCACGCCCGGGACACTGGCCCATGATGTGCGGGCGATGCGCGACCGGATGATGCGCGATCTGCCGTCTGGCGGCTTCTGGGACCTGAAGCGGGTCGCAGGCGGGCTGGTCGATGCCGAGTTCGTGGCCCAGTACCGGCAGCTGCTGCGCGCCGGGGCGGGGGAGGCCCTGACGGTCTCGACGCTGGAGGCCCTGACCGACGATCCCGAACTGGCCGAGGCCTGGCGCACGCAACAGGGGATCGCCCAGATCTTCGCCTGTTCCTTCAATGAAAAACCTGTGCCCGAGGATGAGCCCGCCGGCCTGCAGGCGCGGCTGGCCGAGGTGGGCGGGCAGGGCGATCTGGTGGGGCTGAAGGACCATCTTGTGGCCCTGCGCGAGCGGGCCCGGGCGCGGTTCGAAACCGTGCTTCCACCCGTCGCGACGGAATCCTGAGGGCTCCTGCGTTAGACGGACTGGACAAGGGGACGTCCGATCTGACGATCAAGGAGCAAGACCCATGAGAAAATCTATCTGGATCGGCGGCGCAGCCGCTGTGGCGCTGGTGGTGTCCGCCGGCGTGGGAGTGGCCCAGCAGGCGCCTTCGCAGGATCCCGGCCGACAGGATCGCGGTATGGCCCGCGCCGATGCCGACGGTGACGGGCGTATCAGCCGGGCCGAGTTCGTGGCCGGGCGTGTTTCCCGCCTGACGGCGGTCGACGCCAATGGCGACGGCACGGTTACGCCGGAAGAAATGGCCGCCGCCCGTGAGGCCCGTCAGGCCGAGCGTGCCGACAACCACTTTGCCCGTCTGGATGCCGACGGTAATGGCGCTGTGACGCGGGCGGAATATGATGCCGCCCGTGAAGCCCGCGGCGAGCGTCGCGCTGAACGCGGCGATCGGGGTCCTCGTCGCGGTATGCGCGGCCCGGGCCGGGGTCAGCGCTGGGGCGGCGAAGGCGGTCGCGGCGAACGCGGCCCGGTGGTAATCGCCGAGGCCGAGGCCCGTATGGCTGAAGGCTTTGCCAAGCTGGATGCCAACAGCGACGGCTTTGTCACCGCCGAGGAACGTCAGGCGGCCCGTCAGGGCATGCGGGAAGAACGCCGTGAACGCCGTCAACAGCGTCGCTCGCAAGCGGCGGCGTCTTCGGAGTAGGGTAGATGTCGGGCGACGCGATCCGGGATCGACGGCCCTCAGTCTTTTGCGAGACAGGACAACCGTTTGCCCGTGATCGCCGACCCCGATCAGGAACTGGTGGCCCGGGTGGCCCGGGGCGACCCGGAGGCCATCCAGGCCCTGGTTTCCGTCAAGCTGCCGCGCATGATGGCGCTGGCGGGACGGCTGCTGGGCGATCCGGTCGAGGCCGAGGATGTAGCGCAGGAAACCCTGCTGAGGGCCTGGAAACAGGCCCCGCGCTGGAAACCCGGCAAGGCGAAATTCGATACCTGGCTGCACCGGGTGGCGATGAACCTCTGCTACGACCGGCTACGGAAACGGCGCGAGATTGCCACCGACGCCGTCCCCGAACAGGTGGACGACGGGGCGGCCCCGGATCGCGGCCTGATGGCGCGGGACGTGGGGCTGAGGGTCGATGCGGCGCTGCAGGCCCTGCCCGAACGGCAGCGCGAGGCCGTGGTGCTGTGTCATTATCAGGAGCTCGGCAATATCGAGGCCGCCGGGATCATGGGTGTGAGTGTCGAGGCTCTGGAAAGCCTGCTGTCGCGAGGGCGGCGGGCGTTGCGGTCGGCATTGTCCGACCTCAATCCGGCCTCTGAAGGAGAGAGATGATGAAGGCCGAACGCTTTCAGGCGATCGTCGAGGCCTATGGGGCCGATCCGGCGCGCTGGCCCGAGGCCGAGCGTGACGCGGCGCTGGTCTATGCCGAACAGGCCGGCGAGGCCGCGCAAGCGGTACTCGCCGAGGCGCGGGCGCTGGATGCCGGTCTGGCCAACCATACGACACCGCTGCCGGATGCAGCCGCCTTTGCCCGGGCGCTGAAGGGTGCCGAGGCGGCGCTGACGCCTGCGCGCCGCGGTCGGGGCTTCCGCCTGCCGAGCTTCGGACTGGACCGGGTCCGGCTGGCGTCCGGTCTTATGGCGGCGGCCTGTGCCGGGGTGATGTTCGGGGTGACCCTGAGCGACCGGCTGACCGCCGATGTGCAGGCCGACGCCGTGCTCTATCAGGCGACCCTGAGCGGGATCGACGATACGGAGGTGCTGGGATGAGCGCGCGTGCGATGAAGGTCGGCCTGATCGTTCTGGCCGTGATCAATGTGTTCGCCCTGGCGGCCGTGGCCACCATGGCTGTGTCGCTGAACCGGATCGAGAGCCGGGTCGAGGACCAGCGTCGGCCCGGCCGCAGCGGCAACAGCCCTTGGGAGGCCGTAGGGGCCCTGTCGCCGGAGACGCAGTCTCGCGTCAGAACCACGCTGCGCGAGTCGGCCCTGTCAGCCCGTCCGGATTTCGAAGAAGCCCGCACGGCCCGCAAGGCCGCCCTAAGCCGGGCGCTGGAGACCCCTTATGACGGTGAGGCTGTGCGGACGCTGCTGGCCACCTCGCGTGAGGCGGAACTGCGCGGGCGGGCCCGGATCGAGGATGACACGACGGCCTTGCTGGCCACCCTCAATCCCGAGGAACGCGCCGCCGTGGCGCCCCTGCTGTCGCGCCATGGTCCCCGGGGCCGGGGCCGCGGCGGTGGTCGGGACCGGGGTGAGCGGAGCGAGCGCCGCGAGGCTGCTCCGGCAGAGTAGGGTCAGGCGGCTTCGCGCTGGCCGTCGGCCTGGGCGGGGGGCACCAACGGGAGGGTGAAGGCGACCGTCGTGCCTTGACCAGGCTCGCTGTCGATCCACAGTTCGCCCCCGTGCAGTTCGATCAGGGACTTGGTCAGGGCGAGGCCGAGGCCTGTGCCCTGGGTCGTCTTGGAATGCTGGCCCTCGACCTGCTCAAACGGCCGCGCCAGCCGCGCCACATCCTCGGCGGCGATGCCGATGCCGGTGTCGATGACCGCGATCTGGATCCGGCCGGCGTCGCTCTGACGCGCCTCGACCCGGATGTGGCCGCCCTCGGGCGTGAACTTCACGGCGTTGGAGATCAGGTTCAGCATGACCTGTTTCAGGCCGCGATGGTCGGCCTGCATCTCGGGCAGGGTATCGGGCGCATCGACCGTCAGGGTCAGGCCGGCCTCCTCGACCTTGCCGCGCATCAGCCGGGCCGCATCCTCGCAGATGTCGTGCACCGAGACCGCCTCGTAATAGAGGGTCATCTTGCCCGACTCGATCTTGGCCATGTCGAGGATGTCGTTGATCAGGCTGAGCAGATGCTGGCCTGATTTCAGGATGTCGGCGGAATAGCCCTTGTAGCGCGGGTCGCCCAGCGGGCCGAACATCTCTGCCGTCATGATTTCCGAGAAGCCGTTGATGGCATTCAGCGGGGTACGCAGCTCGTGGCTCATATTGGCCAGGAACTCGGACTTGGCCTGGTTGGCGGCTTCGGCCCGGGTCATGGCGACCTCGTACTTGCGGGCCAGCAGGCTGAGCTTTTCCTGGCTGGCTTCCAGCTTCTCGACCATGGCGCGCAGCGAGTCGGCGGCGCGCTGGCGCTCGGCTTCCTGACGCTTGATGGCGGTGATGTCAGCCGCGGTGACGACCGTGCCGCCGTCGGCCGTGAACCGCTCGACCAGCTGTAGCCATCGCCCGTCATTCAGCTCGACCTCGCGCGCGCCACTGCGGCCGCCTGCACCCGGGTGCTCGGAATGAATGGCAAGGGCGGCGATGCGGTTCAGATCGTCCTTCTTCGCCCCGCGGCGGACCATGCCGGGCTCAAAGCCGAAGGTATCGACGAAAGCCTGATTCCAGAGGATCAGCCGGTCGGCCCGGTCAAACAGGACAAAGGCGTCCGAGACGCTTTCGATGCCGTCGCGCAGGCGGCTTTCGGCGGACTGGGCCTGGGCCTTGGCGCGCCGCTCCTCGGTGATGTCCAGCGCCACGCCGAGGATGACCGAAAAGCCGGTATCACCGCGCGCGCCGCGCGACTGGCCGCGCGCATCGATCCAGCGCGGGCGACCGTTTTCATCCGGCACGGGGAAGCTGGCCTCGAACGCGCCAAAGGTCTCGGCCTGGCGCAGGGCATGCATCAGAGTCTCGCGGTAGTCCGGGTGCACCCGCTCAATGAAGGCGGCAGCCGACATTATACCCGGCTGCTCCACCCCCATCATGACGGCCATATAGTCGGACAGGATCACTTCCTCGCGTTCGAGGTCCCATTCCCAGACGCCGCAACGGGCCCCCTCGACCGCGATGCGGAAGCGACGCTCGGTCTCGGCCCACTCACGGCCGGCGCGCGCCGAGCGGGCCTGTTGCAGCAGCACCGCCAGCAGGACCAGAACGCCGACCAGCAGCGGTGCCATCAGCACCCAGGCATCGTCGAGCAGGGCGGTCGCGCCCACAGCATCGGGACGCGCCCCTACGACCAGCAGACCGGTGTCGCCGACCGGAATTGCGACCCGGCGGAAGCTGGGACCCTCGTCCGGCATGACGGCATGGATGCGGCGGTCGGCCTCGGGCGCCGCGCCGGTCAGTCCCATCCAGAGCGAGGTCTGGTCTGCCG
>JGI24653J20064_1000136_pt1 | contig 27116 bp, 26 predicted proteins | sample MalvirmetaMSP103_FD_20064 | JGI IMG/M metagenome (IMG submission 20064)
AAGGGGAGAAGGAATGCTGAGCTGAAGCCCTCAGATAGGATAGCCGCCCCCAAATTCCCCAACCCTTTCAACACCCCTACCGCTTCCCGGACCGTTCTTCCCGACCAGGTCCGCCGGTGTGCCACTCTTCCCCCGTTCCGTTGCACGGAGGGCTCGTAAGGCCTGCGACCTTGTGAGCGGCGGGAGCGGATGGAGCGGGGTTGTTGGGACACCGCCGATCAAACTTCGGGCCTCAAGCAGTGAGCGCCCGCGGCGCGAACGGTAGGCCCCAAAAACATTGGGTCGAGGGGGATACTCGACCGTTCCGGGAGGTGTCGCAGGACATCCCCGCCCGCCGGGGGCGCTGCGGTAAGGCCCGAATACGGCCACCCGACGCAAGCTTCCGGAAAACCACCCGCGCGGAGCGTCTGTCTTCGTCGAAACGGTATTTCTTGTTCTCATCCGGGCGAAGGCCCGGCGCTCCGCCTGCCCTCCAACCTCTGCCCCAAGGGTGAGAGGCGCTCGTGCATGTCAGAAGGAGGACAATGACCGCCTCACTGCGCCAGCATGCCGCCGTCGATCTTGAACTCGGACCCGGTCACGAATTTGGACTCGTCCGAGGCCAGATAGACCACGCACCAGGCCACATCGTCGGGCTCGCCGATGCGCTTCAGCGGAATGCCGCGGGTCAGCCGCTCATGGGCCTTGGCCTCGTCACCGCCGGCCATGGCGATGAAGGGGTCGAGGATCGGCGTCTTGATGAACACCGGGTGGACCGAGTTGCAGCGCACATTCCAGTCCTGCTTGGCGGCCTCCAGCGCGATGGTCTTGGTGTACATCCAGACTGCGGCCTTGGTGGCGTTATAGGCGCCCATCCCCGGCGCGGCGGCCAGTCCCGCCACCGACGAGATGTTGATAATGGACGCGGGCGCAGAGGCGCGCAGGTGCGGCATGGCATGCTTGCAGCCCAGCATGATGCTCTCGATGTTGACCGCCTGGACCTTGCGCCAGTTGTCCAGCGTATCGGCCTCGGCATAGCGCAGCTCGCCGCCGATACCGGCATTGTTGATCAGCACCGACAGCCCGCCCATGTCCTCGGTGGCCTCGGCCACCACGCGGACCCAGTCCTCCTCGCGCGCCACATCGTGGGTAAAGGCGAACACCCGGCCGGGATGATCGGCCAGCAGCCGGTCGCGCAGGGCCTCGACCGCAGCGGTGTCCAGATCGGTCAGGGCGACCGTCGCGCCCTCTTCCAGCAGCCGCAGCGCCATCGCCTGACCCAGGCCGCCGGCGGCCCCGGTGATCAGGACGCATTTCCCCTTGACGCGATCGGTCATGCGCGGGCTCCCATGGCGGTGGCGACCTCATTCATGAAGCGGGCCAGATCGACGTCCTTGTCGGTTACCCCGTCGGCGTCATGGGTGGTCAACCGCACCTCGACCCGGTCGTACACATTGAACCATTCGGGGTGGTGGTCGCGCTTGTCCGCCATCAGGGCGACCCGCGTCATGAAGCCAAACGCCGCATTGAAGTCGGCAAAGCGAAAGGTCTTCTGGATGGCGTCGCCCGCGCCCGGATCGACGGCCCATCCCTCAAGGCTCTGGATGGCCGTTTCGGCCTCGATCTTTGCGGTCATGGCGTGACTCCCTTTGATGCGACGCCCCCCTATAGACCGGTCCGCGAGCGGTCCGGAAGGCGGGAACGAATGGCCAAGCTTGTCGTTTGGCGGAAACCACCCTTACGGAGGTGACCATGGACGCGTTTACTGACAACCTCTGGCTGGCGACGCTCAGGCCTGTCGACCAGAAGCGGCTGGCCCCGCACCTGAAAGAGACCCCGTTCGACCCGGGCCTGATGCTCTATGACATCGGTGAGGCGGTCGACGCGATCTGGTTCCCCCTGCACGGCGTCGTGTCCCTGATGACAGATCTGGGCGAGGGCCGCGCAGTTGAGACCGCCGCCATCGGTCGCGAGGGTCTGGTCGGCGTCACCTGCGGTCCGATGAATGGCCGGGCGGCGACCCGCGCCGTCTGCCAGATCGAAGGCGTGGCCGCCTGCTGCCCGGCGGCGGTGTTCGCCGATCTGTTGTACCACAGCGCGCCGATGCGCGTGGCCCTGTCACGCTTCACCGAGGGCCTGATGGCCCAGGTCCAGCAGGCGGCGGCCTGCAATGCCCAGCACCGGCTGGACCAGCGCCTGGCGCGCTGGCTGCTGACCACCCACGACCGGACCGACAATGACCGGCTGGACCTGACCCAGGCCGATGTTGCCGACATGCTCGGCGTGCGTCGCGCCACCGTCAGCGAGGTCAGCGCCGAGCTGGAAGGCCGGGGTCTGATACGGCGCGGGCGTGGCTGGGTCTGTGTCACGGACCGCAAGGCGCTGGAGGGGGCCGCGTGCGGTTGCTACGCCCTGATGCGCGGCGTCATGGCCGATCTGGGCCTGCCCCAGACGGTCGAGGCCTGATCCGGCCACCGCGACCACACGGACCGGTGACGCCGCCCCACCGACAGGCTAAACCGCGCGACATGAGCACTGCCGACCCCTCCGATCAGACCACCTCGCCGTTCGGCTACCGTGACATGCCGCGCGACGAAAAGGTGCGCCGGGTTCGCGGCGTGTTCGACAGTGTCGCGCCGTCCTACGACCGGATGAACGACCTGATGAGCGGCGGCGTCCACCGTCTGTGGAAGGACGCAGCCGCGGCCCGGCTGAATCCCCAGCCGGGCGAGGTCATCCTCGACGTCGCCGGCGGCACGGGCGATCTGGCGCTCCGCTATGCGAAACTGGCCCGCAAGGCCGCCGCCCGCCGGGGAGGGGAGCCCGCCACTGTGCTGGTGCTCGACTACAATGCCGAGATGATCGCCGCTGGTCGCGCCCGGGAGGCCGGGGCCCGCGAGGCCGCACCCGAGCTGACCTGGATGGTCGGTGACGCCCTGTCGCTGCCGCTGCCGGATGCCTCGGTTGATGCCTATTCGATCGGCTTTGGAATTCGCAACGTCGCCAAGGTTGAGGAAGCCCTGGCCGAGGCACGCCGGGTGCTCAAACCGGGCGGCCGCTTCCTGTGCCTCGAATTCTCGCACCCGACCAGCGAGGCGCTGTCGAAAGCCTATGACGCCTGGTCCTTCACCATGATCCCGCGCATCGGCGGCTGGGTCGCCGGGGACCGCGACAGCTACCAGTATCTGGTCGAAAGCATCCGCCGCTTCCCCGACCAGCAGACCTTCAAGGCCATGATCGAGCAGGCTGGCTTCTCGAACGTCAGCGTCACCAATCTGTCCGGCGGGATCGCCGCGCTGCATCACGCCTGGGCGATCTGACCCTGACCCGCGCCTTCCGACAGCCCCCTGCACCGCCCCGGACCCTGCCGGTGCGCCATCCCGTGGCAGCGGCCCTGCGCCTGATCGGCTGGGGCTGGATCCTGATCCGGCACGACGCCCTGATGCCGCGCGAGATCACGCCCCTGCTGCCGCCCTGGCTGCGGCCGCTGGCAGCCCTGCTGCATCTGTTTTCGGGCAACGAAGCCCGTACCGGCCGGCCCGGCGAGCGAGTCGGGCGGGCGCTGGAAAAGCTGGGCCCGGCGGCCATCAAGCTGGGCCAGGTGCTGGCCACCCGGGCCGACATCTTCGGCACGCAGTTCGCGCTCGACCTCGGGCGGCTCAAGGACCGCCTGCCGCCCTTTCCGCTGGATCAGGCCCGGGTGGAGATCGAGCGCGCCCTCGGCCGTCCGGTAGAGAGCCTGTTCACCGACCTGCAGCCGGCCATCGCCGCCGCCTCGCTGGCCCAGGCCCATGCCGCCCATCTGCACGACGGGCGAAAGGTCGCGGTCAAGGTGCTGCGCCCCGGGGTCGAGGGGCGGGTGGCCAAGGGGCTGGACGCGCTTCGCCTTGCCGCCCGCATGGCCGAGCGGTTCGTGGCGCCCGCCCGCCGGCTTGAGCCGCGCGCTTTCGTCGAGACCATCGCCCGCTCCATGGAGCTGGAGCTGGACATGCGCCTCGAGGCCGCCGCTGCCTCGGAAATGGCCGAGGTTATGCAAAAGAGCGAGTCGGACGGCGTCGTCCTGATGACCGCGCCCGAAGTGGTCTGGGACGGGGTCGGCAAGCGCGTGCTGACGCTGGAATGGGCCACCGGCATGCCCATGACCGATCCGGCGTGTCGCGAACAGCCGGGGCTCGACACCGATGCCCTCGCCGACAATGTCGTGCGGGCCTTCCTGATCCAGGCGCTGGACCACGGCACCTTTCACGCCGACCTGCACGAGGGCAATCTGTTCGCCTCGTCGCCCGCGCGACTGGTGGCGGTCGATTTCGGCATCGTCGGCCGGCTGGGCAAGGAAGAGCGGCGCTATCTGGCCGAGATCCTGTGGGGCTTCCTCAGCCGCGACTATGACCGCATCGCCCGGGTCCATTTCGAGGCCGGCTATGTCCCGCCCAGCCATTCGGTCGAGGCCTTCGCCCAGGCCCTGCGCGCCGTGGGCGAGCCGGTGATCGGAAAACAGGCCTCGCAAGTGTCCATGGGGCGGTTGCTGGGCCAGCTGTTCGAGATCACCGCCCTGTTCGACATGCGGCTGAGGCCCGAGCTGATCCTTCTGCAAAAGACCATGGTCTCGGTCGAGGGCGTGGCCCGCAGGCTCAACCCCGACCATGACCTGTGGGCCGCCGCCCGTCCGGTGGTCGAGCGCTGGATCCGGCGCGAGCTAGGGCCGCAGGCCCAGGTCCGTGATGCTCTCGAGGAGGTCGTCAGCGGCCTGCGCGCCCTGTCGCAGCGCATCCGCCGCGACGCCGACGACACGGCTATAGCACCGGTGGTGGTCGTGCCCCGCGCCTCACCATGGCCGATGGTTTTGGGGCTGGCCGCCCTGGCCATGGCGACGGCTGCCCTTGTTCTGTCGCTTTGACGGGTCAATTGTAGCGCTGACACCTGTACCGCCACAGCCGGAGGCAAGGCATGCGTATTGCAAAGAGTCTGACACTGGGTCTGGGCCTCGCTCTGGCCGTCAGCCTGACATCGGGCATGGCCATGGCCCAGGACACCGACGCGCCGCCCTCCGAGACGGCGGCGGCCAGCCTGCCCAACGCCTTTGACGGGACACCCCGCCCCGCCCCGCCGGTCGCCGTTCAGGAAACCCCCACTGCCGAGGCTCCCGACGTCACCCGTGCCCGGGAGACCCTCGAGGCGGTGATTGCGGACGCTCAGGACGGCTCACTCGACTTCTCGGCCTTCAGCGAGGACATGACCAACCGCCTGCGCCCGGTCGAAGGCGATCTGACCGCAGCTATCCAGAGCTTCGGTGCCCTTGAAACCATTGCCCATGTCGGCCACCAGAACGGCGCCGACATGTTCGAGGTCCGTTTCGAGAGCATCCTGACCCAGTGGGTGATCGGCTTTGATGCCGAGGACCGGATCGCGGTCCTGCTGTTCCGCGAGGCCCCTCCGGCTGAGGCGGCCCCGGCCCCGGCTTCCGGGAGCTAATCGCCGTCGGGTCGACCCCGCCCGCTCTTGATCTGCGACCGTCTGGTCTTGGCCTGAAGGCGGCGTTCCTTTGACGCCCGCGTCGGTCGCGTCGCGATGCGAGGGCGAGGCGGCGTCGTCACCGAATCGATCAGGGCGTGCAGCCGGTCGATGGCATCCTGACGATTGCGCTCCTGCGTCCGGAACCGCGTCGCCGTCATGACCAGAATGCCGTCCAGCGTCAGCCGCCGTCCGGCTGCCTTCAGAAGCCGCGCCCGGACGCCGTCCGGCAGGCTGGGCGAGCGCGCCGCGTCAAACCGCAGCTCGACCGCCGTCGCCACCTTGTTGACGTTCTGGCCTCCCGGTCCCCCGGCGCGAAAGAACCGGAGCTCAAGCTCATTTTCGCCGATACGGATCATCCGGCCAGTCTAGCGCGCCCGATCCGCGCGGACTATGGTCAGCCCGACCGCCGGGTCCTGCGGGTGTAGCTCAATGGTAGAGCAGCAGCTTCCCAAGCTGACGACGAGGGTTCGATTCCCTTCACCCGCTCCAGCGTCCGTCGTTTCCGACACACGGTGACGGAGCCGCGACACTGACTCCGCACGCGGAGTAATCTTCGTGATTCATACGCGGCATTGTCATCAAGACGCGCGGGCTGGCGGGGGCGGGTCCGGGGTAAGAGCGTCCGCAATCGGAGCGGATGAGACCCATCCGTCATCTGAAGATTTCAGGGACCCGCTTCGGGTCGGCGGGGCGAGTGTCGGTGATCCGCAGCGTATCCATCCTTCAGGTCTGGCCATCGGCCTGGCCCGCCTTCGGGGCGGGTCGGGCGACGGATGCCGTGCGCCCGCGCGGCGCAGGCCTGCGCCGGGGTGTCGAGCTGGCGATCGCAGCGCTGATCCTGATCCAGCTTGTGCGGCTGGTGCTGCTGTTCATGGCCCCCAATACCGGGGCCCGGGCGGCTGAGGGTGTGACCGCGCCGGACACCGGCGTTCTGTCTAGGTTCGATGCCTTTTTCCATACGGGCGAGCGCAGTAGCCTGGCCGAGCTCACCAACGCGGGCAGCGAGCAGCTGCGCCTGTTTGGCGTGCGGGCCGGCGCGGGCGGCGGCGGCTCGGCCATTCTCGGCCTGCCGGACGGCACCCAGCTGTCGGTCGGGGTCGGCGAAGAGGTCCTGCCCGGACTGGTGCTGCGCGCCGTGGCCCAGGATCATGTGACGGTCGCCCGGGGCAGTTCGGTCAGCCGCATCGACTTTGGCGAGGTGCCGGTGGGGGCAGCCTCCGTGCCGCCGCCGCCCGCGACACCGCAGGTGGTGGCCCCGCCGCGCCCGGCTCCGGCGGCTGCCGAGGCGGCGGTCATCGATCCCGCCCGTCTGATGGCCGAGGCGGGTCTGCGTCCCCGTATGCAGGGCCTGTCGGTCAATGGCTTTACCGTCACGGCGCGCGGCCAGAGCGCCCAGTTGCAGGCCGCCGGCCTGCGCGCCGGGGATGTCATCCTGTCCGTCAATGGCATCGCCCTGGATGGCCCGTCGGCCATCAACCGCCTGCGTACCGATCTGGCCGAAGCGCCCGAGGCCGTCATCCGCTTCGAACGGGACGGCGCCCCCCAGACCACCACCGTAAGGACCCGCCCGTGATCCGGTCGTCATCGAGACTGTTCGGCCGTCTGGCCGCCCTGATGCTTGCGGCGCTTGTCGTGCAGGCTGTGCTGCCGGCAACCGGGGCCCATGCGCAGGAGCGTCAGATCCTGAATGTGCAGGGCGCCGACATCCGCGCCTTCATCCAGGACATCGCCCGCTCGACCGGGCGCACCTTTATCGTCGACCCTTCGGTGACCGGCACGGTGACCGTCACCAGCGACCGCGCCCTGACCCCGGCCGAGACCTATGAGGTGTTTCTGTCGACCCTGCGGGCCAATGGTCTGGTGGTCATTCCGACGTCGTCCGGGGCCTACCGGATTGCCCCGGCGCAGGGTGCGGCCCAGGGCCCGGCGACCGTCGGCTCGGAGCGTTTTGCGACCGAGGTCTTCCAGCTGCATCACATCGACGCCGCCTCGGCCGCCGAGACCATCCGCCCGCTGGTCGGGCCGCAGGGTCAGGTGCTGGCCAATCCCAACAGCAACACCGTGGTCGTTGCTGACTTTGCCGACAATCTGGCCCGCGTCCGGGCCCTGATCGCCCGCATCGATGTCGACAGCACCGACATTGTCGTCGTCACGCTGGAGAACTCCTCGGCGCGCGAGATCGCTGCCGTGCTGGACGAGGTGCTGGCCCCGGTCGGCGGTCAGGCCGGGCAGGGTCTGGTCAAGGTGACGGCGGTCGAGAGCTCCAACTCCATCGTGCTGCGCGGCGAGCCTGCGGCGTTGGTGCGGGTGCAGTCGCTGATCTTTGACCTGGACCAGCGGGCCCTGACCTCGGACGATGTGCGGGTCATCTTCCTTGAGCATATCGACGCCGAACAGCTGTTGCCGGTGCTGCAGCAGATCGTCGGCCAGACGGTGACGCCCTCGTCCGCCTCGGGTCAGCAACCGGCCGAAGGCGGCGAGGCGGCGACCGCGTCGGCGGCCCCCGGCCAGCGCGCCACCATCGCCCGCTATCCCGGCGCCAATGCCCTGGTCATCTCGGCCCCGCCCGAGACCCAGCGCATGCTGGGCGACGTCATCGCCCAGCTGGACCGGCGGCGCCAGCAGGTGCTGATCGAGGCCATCGTGGTTGAGCTGTCGGACAATGCCGTGCGCGAACTGGGCGTCCAGTGGCTGCTGGCAGGCGAGGACGGCAATCCCATTCTGGCGACCAACTATTCCCAGCGCGCCGCGCCCCTGCTGTCTATCGGCGGGGCGCTGGCGGCGCGTGATCTGGATGAGGACGACCCCCTGCGGGACGACCTGGCGACCGCCGCGCTGAACGGCCTGCTGGGGGCCAATGGCTTTATCGGCGGCGGCGGCGGGCGGATCGGCGATACCCTGTTCGGCTTCATCATCAATGCGGCCAAGACCGACTCGGGCTCGAACCTGCTGCAGACCCCGTCGCTGATGACGCTGGACAATGAGGAGGCCACCATTCTGGTCGGTCAGGAAGTGCCGATCACGACCGGCGAGACGCTGCTGAACGGCAATGACAACCCCTTCCGCACGACCCAGCGGCAGGACATCGGTGTCAAGCTGGTGGTCCGGCCCCAGATCAATGCGGGTGGGTCGGTGACCCTGTTCATTCGTCAGGAGGTGTCGAGCATCAACGGCATCCTCAGCAGCAATGCCGGGGACCTGATCCTCGACAAGCGCGAGCTGGAGACGACGCTGGTGGTCGAGGACGGCGACATCGCCGTCGCCGGCGGCCTGCTGGACCAGAACGACCGCATCTCGATGGACCGGGTGCCCTATCTGTCGGATGTGCCGTTGATCGGGGGCCTGTTCCGCTCGGAAAGCCGTCAGCGCGGGCGCACCAATCTGATGATCTTCATCCGCCCGACCATCATCCGCAGCCCGGCCGACGCCCAGCGCCTGACCGCCGATCGCTGGGGCTATATGCGCCAGGAGCAGCTGCGCGTCGCCCCGGGGCAGGAGCCCAGCCTCGACGAGCTGATCCGCGACTATATCCTCACCCAGCCGCCGGTGCCGCCGCAGTATCTGGAGACCGCCCCGGTCGCTCCGGTCGACGGCGACACGCTGCCGCCGGTTCAGCCGCCGGTTCAGCCCTGATCCCATGACGATGCTGGCCGACCCGACCCTCAGCTATGCCTTTGCCAAGCGCCACGGCGTGGTGGTGACGGCGCGCGGCGACGTGGCGGTCGTGGCCCTGCGCGAGGGGGCCGATCCGCTGGCGCTGGTCGAGGCCCGGCGCGTGCTGGGGTGTCCGCTTGAGGTTCAGCCGGTGAGCCGCAGCGCCTTCGACCGCCTGCTGTCCGAGGCCTATGCCGGCGATCCGGTGGCCGGGTCGACCGACGGCGACGATCTGGCCCTGCCCGGTGGTCTCGACAGTCTGGTGGACGAGATCCCGGTCGCCGCCGACCTGCTGGACACCACCGACGATGCGCCCGTCATCCGGCTGATCAACGGCCTGATCGCCGAGGCGGTGCGGGCGGGGGCCTCCGACATCCACCTCGAGCCCTATGAGCAGGCGCTGGTCGTGCGGATGCGTGTCGATGGCGTGCTCAAGGAAGCCCTCAGCCTCAGCCCGCGTCTGGCCCCCGTGGTGGTGTCGCGCATCAAGGTGATGGCGCGGCTCGACATCGCCGAAAAGCGCATCCCGCAGGACGGCCGTATCCCGCTGGCGCTGGGCGGCAAGACGCTGGATGTGCGGGTCTCGACCCTGCCGTCGCGGGCGGGCGAGCGGGTGGTGCTGCGTATCCTCGACAAGGATCAGGCGGGTCTGGGCCTGCGCGATCTGGGCATGGATGAGGCCACGCTCGAGGCCTATCACGCGGCGCTGGCCGAGCCGAACGGCATCCTGCTGGTCACGGGCCCGACCGGCTCGGGCAAGACGACGACCCTCTATGCCGGGCTGTCGCTGCTGAACACCGGCACGCGCAATATCCTGACGGTCGAGGACCCGGTCGAATATGCCGTCGAGGGCGTCGGCCAGACCCAGGTCAATGCCAAGGTCGGCATGACCTTTGCCGCCGGGCTGCGCGCCATCCTGCGTCAGGACCCCGACGTGGTCATGGTCGGCGAGATCCGCGACGTCGAGACCGCCTCGATCGCGGTGCAGGCGGCCCTGACCGGCCACCTTGTGCTGTCGACGGTGCACACCAATGATGCGGCGGGTGCCGTGACCCGGCTGCGCGACATGGGGGTCGAGCCCTTCCTGCTGGCCTCGACGCTGCGGCTGATCATGGCCCAGCGGCTGGTGCGACGCCTGTGCCCCCATTGTCATACGCCCGAGGTGGCCGATGCGGCGACCGCGCGGCTGGTCGGCATTGCGGTGGGCCAGACGGTCTGGCGGCCGACCGGCTGCGATCACTGCAACCAGTCCGGCTATGTCGGGCGGGTGGGCCTGTATGAGACGATCCGGGTCACCGACACCCTGCGCCGCCTGATCACCACGGGCGCCGATGAGGCCGCCATGAATGCCGAGGCCTTGGGTGACGGGCGGACGCTTGCCGGTCAGGCACGGGCGCTGGTGCTGGAGGGCACGACCTCGGTCGAGGAGGCGCTGCGCGTCACCCGCACCCGGTCCGAGGACCTGCCGCCAATCGAGGCGGTGGCCTGATGCCCCGGTTCGACTATGTGGCCGTGGACGGCGGCGGGCGCACGGTCCGGGGCAGTCTCGACGCTGCGGATCTGCAGGCCGCCCGCGATCAGGTCGGACGCAAGCAGCTGATGCCGCTGGAGGTCCAGCCCGGTCGCGGCCTGTCGCGTACCGACACCGCAAAGATCCCCGGCGGGACGAAGCTGGACCCCCGTGCGCTGGCGCTGGCCACGCGGCAGCTTGCGACCCTGATCTCGGTCGTGCCGGTCGAGGAGGCCGTGCGCACCCTCGCCCTGCAGGCCGAAAAGTCCAAGGTGCGCCGCTGTCTGGAGGCCGTCCATCAGGGGGTGGTCGAGGGGCGTCGCCTGTCCGAGGCCATGGCCGAACAGGGCCGCGCCTTTCCGCCCCTGTACCGCGCCATGGTGGCGGCGGGCGAATCCTCGGGCGCACTGCAGCCGATCCTCGAGCGTCTGGCCGACGGGCTGGAACGCGAGCAGGAGGTGCGCGGCAAGGTCATCACCGCCCTGGTCTATCCGGCGGCGCTGGCAATCGTGGCCCTGGCGGTGATCACCGCCCTGATGACCTTCGTCGTGCCCAAGGTCGTCGATCAGTTCAGCAGCATGAATCAGGACCTGCCGCTGCTGACCCAGGGGGTGATCGCCGTCTCGCACGCCATGCGCGACTGGGGTCTGATCTTTGCCCTGGTGATGGTCTGTCTGGGGGCGATCACGGGGCTGGCGCTGCGGCGGCCGGCCCTGAGGCTGAAGGCCGACACCCTGTTGTTGCGCGTGCCGATCACCGGCCGGCTGACGCGCGACCTGCATGCCGCACGCATGGCTCGCACCCTGTCGACCATGATCTCCTCGGGCCTGCCGGTGCTGGAAGGGCTGAACCTGACGGCCCGCACCGTCTCGAACACCCGACTGGCGGCTGCGACCCGCGTCATGGCCGATGTGGTGCGCGAGGGGGGCTCCCTGTCGGGCGCCATGCGCCGGGCCGATGTGTTTCCGCCGCTGCTGGTGCACATGACCGCATCGGGCGAGGGGGCCGGGCGGCTGGAGCCCCTGCTGGACCGCGCCGCCGACTATCTGGAGCGCGAGTTCGCCACCTTTACCGCCGTGATGCTCAGCCTGCTGGAGCCCGGCATCATCATCGTCATGGGCGGGGTGGTGGCCGTCATCGTCCTGTCGATCCTTCTTCCGATCCTTCAGATCAACACCCTGGCCATGGGATGACATCATGACCCACACACCCGACACCGCCCCCTCCACCGCTCCGCGGTCCCCCTCCCCCGAAGCTGCGCGTCGGGGGAGGATGGGATTCACACTGGTCGAGATGATGGTCACCATCGTCATCATCGGCCTGCTGGCGACGGTGGTCGTCATCAACGTTCTGCCCAGTCAGGACAAGGCCATGGTCGGCAAGGCCCGCGCCGATCTGGCCACGCTGGAAAATGCGCTGGAGCAGTACCGGCTGGACATGCTGACCTTCCCGACGACGGGTGAGGGGCTGTCGGCCCTGACCGCCGTGCCGTCCGGTTCGCCGCGCGCCGACCGCTATCGCACAGGTGGCTACATCCGCCGTCTGCCGGAAGACCCGTGGGGCAATGCCTATCAGTACCGTCGCGAGAGCGAGCACGGTCAGACCTTCGACGTCTTCTCATACGGTGCCGACGGCAAGCCGGGAGGCGAGGGCAATGACGCCGACATCGGCAACTGGCAAGGCTGATCGCGCGCGCCGCGCGGGCTTCACCCTCGTCGAGATGATGGTGACGGTCGCCGTTATCGGGCTCGCGGCGACCGCCGTGGTTCTGGCCGCACCCGACCCCACGCCCCGGTTGCCGGTCGAGGCCGAGCGGCTGGCGGCGCGACTGGTGCGCGCGCGTGAAGAGGCCATCCTGACCAACCGGCCGGTCGCGGTCGACATCGGCGCCGAGGGCTATGGCTTTCGCGTGCGGGCCGAGGACGGCTGGACGCCCCTGACCGAGGGCCCGTTCAAGCGCGTCGCGTGGGAAGAGGGCACCCGGGTTGAATCCGCCGGCGGGGTCGAGGCCGTGATGTTCGACCCGGTGGGTCTGGCCGAGCCGGCGCGGCTGTCGCTCAGCCGGGACCGTGCGCGGGCGACGGTCACGGTCGATCTGGCCGGAGAGGTGCGTCTGGATGACTAGGCGCGCGAACAGGCGGGCGGGGTTCACCCTGATCGAGATGATGGTGGCGCTGGCGGTCTTCAGCCTGGCGGCCCTGGCCCTGCTGCGCATGACGACCGAGAACACCCGAACGGCTGGTGAGCTGGAGACGCGGACCCTGGCCGGCATCGTCGCCGACAATCTGGCGGTCGAGACCCTGGTGGCGGTCGATCCGCCCGCGCCCGGCGAAACGGCGGGCGAGACCGATCTGGGCGGACGGCGCTGGATGTGGCGCCGGATCGTCAGCGGTACGGGCGATCCGGCCCTCCTGCGCATCGAGGTGCGGGTCTCGGACGACGGGGTCTGGACCTCGGCCGAGGCCGTCCTGTTCCGGGCAGTGTCGTGATGCGGAGACGGGCTGGCTTCACCCTGACCGAGGTGCTGATCGCCCTGACGATCTTCGCGCTGATCGCGGCGGCGGGCACGGCGGTGATGGGCGTGTCGATCGACAGCCGATTTGCGGTCAAGGCGGCCTCCGAGCGGCTGGCCGAGGTGCAGCGGATGCGGGCCCTGCTGAAGGCCGATGTCAGTCAGGCCGTGGCGCGACCGCTGGCCGGCGGCGACGGGCTTGTGCCGCTGCGCACCCGGGCGACTGTCGGCGCTGACCCGACGCTGGTGCTGGCCCTGACCCGCACGGGGGCCGGCGTCGGGCTGGACGAGGACGGGTCCGGCCTGATCGGCATCGAATATCATCTGGTCGAGGACCGGCTGGAGCGCCGCGTCCGTCCCCACCCTGATGCACCGGGTCTGGGTGTGGTTCAGGTCGTCGCCACCGGCGTGACCGTGGCCGAGGCGTCCTTCGTCTCGCTGGGGGTAGACACGCCGGTGTTCGAACCGCGCATTCGCCAGACCATGCCCGATGCCGTGCGGCTGCGCCTGACGCTGGAGACCTATGGTTCGCTGGACCAGCTGCTGCTGATCGGAAGCGGGCGATGAGGCGGGGCCGGCAGGATCGGAAAGGCATGGCGCTGCTGACCGTGCTGCTCATGGTGACCGTCATGGCCGCCATTGCCGTGGCCCTGCTGGACGATGTGCGCTTCTCCACGCGTCGGGCATCCAATCTGGCGTCGGTCGGTCAGGCCCAGTGGTATGCGCTGGGGGCCGAGGCTCTGGCGAGGAAGCGCATCGAACGTTTGATCCGGCAGGCCGGGCCGGTCACCCCGACCGAGCCGGACTGGAACGGTCGCCCCTTCGCCTTTCCCATTGAGGCCGGGCAGATCCAGGCCGTGGTCAGTGACGGTCAGGCCTGTTTCAATCTGAACAGCGTCGTCTCGGGCATCGAGGGGGCCTGGGTCGCCCGACCGCGCGGCGCCGAACAGCTGGTGGCGCTGGGCCGCGCGCTGGGCGTCGACGAGGGCCGGATGCGGGCCGTCGCCGAGGCCCTGACCGACTGGATCGACAGCGACCAGACGCCCCTGCCGCGCGGGGCCGAGACCGCCGCCTATGCGGGTCGCGAGACGCCGCTGCGCACGCCTGGCGCCCTGTTGCTGGAGCCCGGAGAGCTGCGCCTGATCCGGGGGGTGGATGCCGAAGTCTACGGCCGGTTGCGGCCCTTCGTCTGCGCCCTGCCGACGCCCGATCTGTCGCCGATCAATCCGAACACGCTGAGCGTCGATGATGCGCCCCTGCTGGTCATGCTGTCCGAAGGGCGGCTGAACCCTGCCCGCGCCAGGGCCGCCATCGCCGCCCGTCCGCGCGGCGGCTGGCGGGACATCGGCACCTTCTGGAGCCAGCCGGCCATGGCCGAGGCGACGCCCGCCTCGGACGTCTATGACCAGTTGACCCTGACGACGCGCTATTTCGCCTTCCGCAGCGACGTCGATTTCGCCGGGGCGCGGGTGACGCGCACCGCCCTGTTCCGAACCCTTCCTGACGGCCGTGTCGAAACGGTCGTCCATCGCTGGACTGCCGAACGATGAGCCGAACCCGCCTTGTGCTGATCCCCGCCGAGGGCAGCGATCCCGCCCCCTTCCTGCTGCTGGACGCCGACGGGCGGCTGCTGGAGCGCGGCCATCTGTCGGTCGAGATTCCGGCCCTGCCCGGCGTGCGGGTGCGGACCGTGGCGGTGGTGCCCGGCGCCGATGTGCTGATCCGCTGGCTGACCCTGCCGGCCGGTCGTCCGGTGCAGCAGAGGGCCGCCGCCTTGTGGGCGCTCCGCGAGGATCTGGCGGTCGATCCGGCCGGCATGCGGGTGGCGCTGGGTCCGGTCGAGGCGGACGGGTCGCGGCTGGTTGCGGCGGTCTCCGAGGGCCGGCTGATGGTCTGGATCGATGCCCTCGCCCGGCTGGGGCTGAAGGCCGACGCGCTCGTCCCCGACAGTCTGGTGCCGGCCGAGCCGGAGGAGGCCGACGCGGTCAACGCCATCACCTTCGGCCCGACCGTGGCGCTGAGGGGGCAGCGGCTGGCGGTCTCGGTCCAGCCGGATCTGGCCCCCGTGATCGCCGGTGAGCGGCGTCTGGTGCCGATCGAGAGCGATGCGGGGCTCGAGGCCCGGCTGATCGCCACGGCGCTCAATCCGCCGGTCGATCTGGGCGGCAGCGAGCGACGGGCAGCTACGGGCGAAGGCTGGAAGGCCTGGCGTCTGGCGGGGGCCCTGGCGCTCGCCCTGCTGGTCTCGCCGCTGGTGCTGACGGCAGCGGCGGCGATCCGCGACGACATGGCCGCCAGTCGTCTGCGTGACGAGGCCGAGGCCCGGGCGCGGGTACTGTTCCCCGACATGGCGACCGATGCCGATCCGCTGGCCGAGGCCGAGCGGCGTCTGGCCCTGACCCCGCCGCCGGGCGGGGTGGCGGTGGTCGCCGCCGTGCTGTTCCAGGCGCTGGAAGGCGTGCCGGGGGCGGAGCTGGACAGCCTGACCGCCGATCCGGTTTCCGGGGTCCGGGCAACGGTCAGCTATACGGCGTTTCAGGATCTGGAGGCGATCCGGAGCGGGGTGGCGGCGCTGGGCCTTCGCATGGTCGAGGAGGCCACGCTGGAGGAGGGCGACCGCATCGCCAGCGACATCATCGTGGGAGTGGGGGCATGAGGGCGGTGACGGACTGGCTGGCGGGGCGGACGCCGCGTGAGCAGGCGATGCTGATCGGGCTGGCGGTCGTGGCGGGAGGCATCCTGCTGTTCTACGGCGTGGTCCAGCCGCTGTACGGCTGGCGTGCGGCGGCGGCCGAGCGGCGGATCGAGGCGACCGAGGCCACCCGGCTGATCGCTGCGGCGGAGGCCCGCATCCGGCCCGGGGCGACGTCGGACCCGGCGCGTCTGGCCGAGGTAGCCGGTCCGCTGGCCGAGGCCCAGGGGCTGGCGGTCGAGCTGTCGCCCGGCGACGACGGCGGGCTGGCCTTCAGCGCGCAACAGGCCCCGACCGCGGCCCTGTTCAGCTGGCTGGCCGCGCTGGAAGACCAGCACGGCATTGAAGCGGTCGCCATCAGCGTCACGGAAAACGCCGATGCGACGCTGCAGGCTCAGGGCCTGCTGGTGTCGTCCCCCGCGCGGTAAACCACTTCGCCGTCGACGATGGTCAGCACGGCCCTGGCGTTCGGCAGCTCGGCCTCGGGCGCGGTCATCAGGTCGATGTCAAAGGCGGTGAAGTCGGCGCGCTTGCCCGGCTCGATCGTGCCCAGCTCGTCCTCGCGGAAGGAGGCATAGGCCGGCCACAGGGTGAACATGTGCAGGGCCGTCATCCGGTCCACGGCCTCGTCCGGGCGCCAGTCGGGGCCCTGAAAGCCCGAAAGGTCGCGGCGGGCCACGGCGGCATAGAACTCAATGGCCGGATCGCCGCGCTCGACCGGAGCGTCAGAGCCGCCGACCACCACGACGCCGATGTCCACCAGACTGTGCCAGGCATAGGCGCCGTCGAGGCGGGCATCGCCCAGCCGGGCCGGGGCGAAATGCAGGTCGCCGATGGCGTGGCTGGGCTGCATGGAGGCGATGATCGGCAGGTCCACGAACCAGCGGTAGTCCTGTGGCCGCAGTATCTGCGCGTGCTCGATCCGCCAGCGGACATCTTCGCCATTCGGACGCTCCGACGCCGGCACAGCCTCCAGCGCCTCGGCGTACCAGTCGGCGACGGAGGCATTGCCGCGGTCGCCGATGGCGTGGGTGGCGATCTGGATGCCCGAGCGCAGGGCGGCCTCATAGACGGGCACGGCCGCCGCGCCGTCGATCTGCATCAGGCCGGTGGTGTCGGGCCGGTCGGCATAGGGCTCGAACAGGGCCGCCCCGCGCGAGCCCAGCGCCCCGTCGGCGTACATCTTGACCGCCCGGGTGATGACCCGCCCGTCGGCGACCGAGCGGGGGCCCGAGGCGAACAGGGCCGCGGCCCCGTCGGGGGTGACGCTGTTATAGACGCGGATCGACGCCTCGCCCTCTCCCGCCATCGTCTCCAGCAGGGGCACATCCCCCCAGGGCGCGCTCATGAAATGGATGCCGGTCCAGCCATAGCGGGCATAGACGGCAAAGCCCGCGCGATACATCTCGCGCCGCGTGGCCTCGGTCGGCGGCGGGACCAGGCCCGCGACAAGCCCCTCGGCCGCATCGACCAGCAGGCCCGTGGGCTGGCCGTTTTCATCCTTGAGGATCTCGCCGCCCGCCGGCGCCACCGTGTCGGCATCGATGCCCGCAGCCTCAAGCGCCGCCGAGGAGGCCACCACCGCATGGCCGTCGGCCCGGCCCAGCAGCACGATCCGCCCGGGCGCGGCCGCATCCAGATCGGCGGCGGTCAGGAACCGCGCCTCGGGCCAGTGGGTCTCGATCCAGCCGCGCCCGAGGATCGGCCCCTCGGGGTTCGCCTCGGCCCAGGCCTCCAGTCGCACCATGGCCTCATCGACCGAGGCCGAGCCCTCGAGGTTCAGCGTCATCTCGCGCGCGCCGATGCCGTCCAGATGGGCGTGGCCGTCGGTAAAGCCGGGGAACAGGGCCGCGCCCTCAAGGTCAATGACCGGCACCCCCGCATGATCGGGCAGGCCCGCCTCGGCCCCGACGAAGACGATCCGCCCGTCACGCACCAGCACCACCTCGGCCGAGGGGGCGGCCACCACCCCCGTATGGATCGGCCCGCCCCGGATCAGCATGTCCTGGGCCAGGGCCGCGCCGGGCACCGCCAGCAGCAGGGCGGAGACGAGGGCAGACAGAGAGAGCCGGAGAGCGGAAGGGGGGCGCATGGTCACCTCGCGGAATGGGGCCTCCGGGGTGCAACCGTTGCCGCGTCAGGTCAAGTCGGGAAGCTCATACGCGTCGGGAAGCTCATAGCCGGGCCGCGGCGGCAGGCCCCGCGCCGCGCGCTTCCGCGCCAGCGCCGCCCGGTGATGGTCCATCCGGCTTTTCAGCTCGGCCTGCAGGGCCGCCATCTCCTCGGGCGAGCAATCGTCTTCCGGGTCGGGCGCAGGCCGGGCGGTGCGGGGATGCGGCATGGGCGGGTCCTTTTCTTTCTGTCTCCTCCCTGCCTTGGGCGGGGAGGTGGATCGGCGGCGCAGCCGACGAGACGGAGGGGTTCCGGGCCACAGGCAGGTCGCGGGTGCGGTGAAGAGCCCCTCCACCCTGCTTCGCCAAGGCTTCGCAGGGTCCCCCTCCCCATGGAATGGGGAGGAGACGCGCCTCTACGCCCCTGCCGGTTCCGGCAGCGGTGGGGAGGGCGGCGGGACGCCGGGCCTTCGCCCGGAGTGACTATGGTTTACCGTTTCGACGAAGACAGACGCCCCGCGCAGACGGTTTTCCGGGAGCTTGCGTCGGGTGGCCGTGTTCGGGCCTTACCGCAGCGCCCCCGGCGGGCAGGAGGCGCCGGCGGCGCCTTCCCTGGACCGGCCGGGTATCCCCCCCGACCCTTCGACGGCACCCGCACCCGGAGGTGTGATGCTGTCGGCCTTGCTGGCCCTGACCCGGCCCGCATCCGCGAGGTCTGCCCGTAGCCCGCGACCAAACGGCCTCAAGCAGCGAGCGCCCGCGGCGCGAGCGATAGGCCAAGCAAACAAGCCCCGCTCCATCCACTCCCGCCGCCGCATCGAACGCCGGCCGAGCGCCCTCCCCCGCGACGGGACAGGGGGATGATTGCACGGGCTCGAGCCAGGGCGAGCAAAACGGTGCGAGAAACGCGAGGGCCGTTGAAAGGGCGAGGGAAATGGAGGGCAGGGCGGATAGTTGGTGGTGTTGGGTGGGCGGAGCCGAAGGCTTGGCTACCGGAGAAGCGGTCAGAGTCGGCCCCTTGATGATGACGGCCTAATTGGCGAATCCGGGCCCCACCATTAACTTTCGCTCGCCCCCTTCACCTCCTCTGGTGACTGGCGACTCAAATGGCAGCCCTGACTCAATTCCATCTGGATCCCAGCGAATTGTTCGACGCCACGTTCGACACGCGATAGCTTTTGGGCGTCGGTTAAATGCCGGATCGGGACAACTAGATGTTTGCAAGAGTGTATCCGAGGCAGGCCCCGTCGGAAGTCGTCCGCCTCGCCGAATGGCAGACCCATGATGAGTTCTATCCGTTCGCGCCTGGGACCAAGCCCAAAGGACTTCTGTGGTGCCCGACTGTAACCGAGCTGCCGTTCCTTCTGGGCGGTCATCTATACATGTTCAAAACGGGTGACGATTGGCGGGCGCGGCAATTTTGGTCCGAAGTCATTGCCTATGAGTTGTCCAAGCTCTGCGGTGTCTATGTTCCCCCCGCTTTCATAGCGGTGGGGCCGGATAACGAAACCACGGGATGCCTGTTAGAAATCTTTTTCGGTTACCCAGATGAGCCAGGGGAGGCGCGCCTAATCCACGGGGCCGACTTGCTCAGACGGCTAGTCCCCAATTTCGACGAAAAAACGGGCCGACCGCATACCATTGCTCGAAACGTCCGAATTTGTCGTAGCCTCGGTGTACCAGATCATATCGAGAACTGGGGAGGCCTTTTGGTGTTCGATGCGTTGATCGGCAATACCGACCGACATCCCGAGAACTGGGGCCTCCTCCGATATTTGGAAAACGGAAATTCGCGAATGGCTATGGCACCGCTCTACGACAACGGAACGAGTTTAGGATATAATGTCCAAGAGGCAGCACTGGCGCGTGAGGCGACTCCGGAGCGCATTGAGCGCTATGTGTCCCGCGGGACGCATCACGTCCAGTTCGACGCGAATGACACTCGAGGCGGCGGCCATATTGCCCTGTGTAAACAGTTCGCTGAGGACTTTCCGGAAGCAAAGCCGACCATGCGCTCGATCTTGGATTTCGACCCCATGGCGGTTGAAGACATTCTAGGCTGGTGTTCGTCTTTTGACGTAACCCCTGCTTTCTCAAAAGCCCGCGCTGACTATGTGGGTAGGTTGCTAGAATCGCGACGACAGGCAATCCTCGCGATCCTTGAAGGGTGAAAATGAACGTTATCGAACACGTGTGTGAACCATCAAGGCTGGTCTTGACGTGGCAGTCGCCTGACCTGCACGGCAAGCAACGGAAGCGTTACGGCGTAGCCGATCTTGTCCGCACTGAGAATGATGCGGTCTTGGTCTATCGAACGAATGATGAGGTGAACGAAGCGCGGTCTCTGGGGTATGCGGGCTATCCTGCGTTTCGGATGGACGCTCGCGAGCATGCCAACGCCCTGCCAGCATTCAAGCGTCGCCTCCCTCCTCGGGAGCGGTCCGACTTCGCCCACTACCTTAGGAATTTTCGCCTACATCGTTGCGATCTGAGCGACTTTGCTCTGTTGGCTTACACGGAAGCCAAGCTGCCAAGCGATGGTTTTGGGCTTGTTGACCAACTCCAAGACAGCTGCGTACCCAGTGAGCATCTTATCGAGCTGGCGGGGTTCCGCTACTACTTAGACAATGCTGAAGGCCTCATCGAAGGCGTCCCTTTGACCCTGGAAGCAGAGCCAAACAACCAACACGATCCACACGCTGTTGTGTTTCGACACAACGGCAAGTGTGTTGGGTACGTTCATCGCTTCCAAGCCGCCACATTCAACAAGTGGCTTGGTCGCCAGCGTATCGAAGCTGTCTTCGAGCGGCGAAATGGTACCGCAGAACGTCCGCGAGCATATGCGTTTGTGACTGTGCGCTAACTCTCCGTGACGGCTCTTTCAACCTAAAGCCGCCCCTTCCGGAACGCCTCCGCCTTCTCCGCCGCCGCTTCCGCCCGCCAGCGCTTGGGGGCCGACTTGTCGACCTCTTCCCCCACGCCGGTCAGCATTTCGTTGGCGAACTCCAGGTCGAGGGCCTTCATCTTCTTGATCTCGTCGCGGAGGCGGGCGGCGTCCTCGAACTCGAGGTTGGCGGCGGCCTCGCGCATCTTCGCCTCCATGTCCTTGAGGGCGGCCTGGAAGTTGGAGCCGGTGAAGGGTCTGGCCTCTTCCTTGAGGCCGGGAGCGGTCAGGCGGTCCATCTGGCGGCTCTCATAGGGGCTGGCCAGGATCTCCTTGATGTCGCGCTTGACGCTTTCGGGGGTGATGCCGTGGGCGGTGTTGTATTCGACCTGTTTGGCGCGGCGGCGGTTGGTCTCGGCGATGGCGCGCTCCATCGAGCCGGTGGTCTTGTCGGCATAGAGGATGACGCGGCCGTCGACGTTGCGGGCCGCGCGACCGATGGTCTGGATCAGGGAGGTTTCGGAGCGCAGGAAGCCCTCCTTGTCCGCATCGAGGATGGCGACCAGGCCGCATTCGGGGATGTCGAGGCCCTCGCGCAGCAGGTTGATGCCGATCAGCACATCAAAGGCGCCGAGGCGGAGGTCGCGCAGGATCTCGATGCGCTCGAGGGTGTCGACGTCGGAGTGCATATAGCGGACGCGGACGCCCTGTTCGTGCATGTATTCCGTCAGGTCCTCGGCCATCTTCTTGGTCAGGACGGTGACGAGGGAGCGGTAGCCGGCACGGGCGGTGGCCTTGACCTCGTCGATGACGTCATCGACCTGGTTGCGGGTGGGGTCGCTGACGGGGCGGATCTCGACCGGGGGGTCGATCAGGCCGGTGGGGCGGATGACCTGTTCGGTAAAGACGCCGCCGGTCTGGGCCATTTCCCACGGGCCGGGGGTGGCGCTGACGTGGACCGTTTGCGGGCGCATGGCGTCCCACTCCTCGAACTTGAGGGGGCGGTTGTCGATGCAGGAGGGCAGGCGGAAGCCGTATTCGGCGAGCACGGACTTCCTCTTATAGTCGCCGCGGAACATGCCGTTGATCTGGCCGATGGTGACGTGGCTCTCGTCGACGAACAGCAGGGCGTTGTCGGGGATGTATTCGAAGAAGGTGGGCGGGGGCTCGCCGGGGCTGCGGCCGGTCAGCCAGCGGCTGTAGTTCTCGATGCCGGCACAGGCGCCGGTGGCCTCCATCATCTCGAGGTCGAAACGGGTGCGCTGTTCCAGCCGCTGGGCCTCCAGCAGCTTGCCGTTCTCGTTCATCCAGTCGAGCGTCTCCTTCAGCTCGGCCTTGATGCCGTCGATGGCCTGTTTCAGCGTCGGGCGCGGGGTGACGTAGTGGCTGGCGGCATAGACGGTGATGGTGTCGAGGTCGGCGGTCTTCTTGCCGGTCAGGGGGTCGAACTCGTGGATCGCCTCGATCTCGTCGCCGAACAGGCTGAGGCGCCAGGCGCGGTCTTCCAGGTGGACCGGGAAGATCTCGAGGGTGTCGCCGCGCTTGCGGAACATGCCGCGCTCGAACGTCAGGTCGTTGCGCTTGTACTGCAGGGCGATCAGGTCGGCGCGCAGCTTGGCCTCATCGATCTGGTCGCCGACGTTCAGGGTGAAGGTCATGGCCGTATAGGTCTCGACCGAGCCGATGCCGTAGATACAGCTGACCGAGGCCACCACGATCACATCGTCCCGCTCCAGAATGGCCCGCGTCGCCGCATGCCGCATCCGGTCGATCTGCTCGTTTATACTGGAGTCTTTTTCGATATAGGTATCAGTACGAGGTACATAAGCTTCTGGTTGGTAATAGTCATAATACGATACGAAGTATTCGACCGCATTGCCGGGGAAGAAGGCCTTGAACTCGCTGTACAGCTGGGCGGCGAGGGTCTTGTTGGGGGCCAGGATCAGGGCCGGGCGCTGGGTTTGCTCGATGACCTTGGCCATGGTGAAGGTCTTGCCCGAGCCGGTCACGCCCAGCAGCACCTGATCGCGCTCGCCGGTGGCGGCCTGTTCGACCAGGTCGGCGATGGCGGCGGGCTGGTCCCCGGCGGGGGTGTATTTCGTCTCCAGCCGGAAGGGCCGCGAGACCTTGTCCGTCGGGCGCGAGGGCCGGTGCGGCACCCAGTCGGCCGGGGCGCCCGGCGCCTCCTCGGGCGTCAGGCGCGGCCCGGTGACCGGCGCGAACATGGGGGGCGTGCCGGAAAAGGCCGCCGGGGCCTCGGACACACCGGTGACAGAACGCGACGAGCGGGGAGAACGGGCCATGAACAGCAAGGTAGTGCGCCGGGGCCCGTGCGGCTAGGGGGTCAGAACCTCAGGCGCAGGCCGGCGGTGGCGATGCGAGGCGCGCCGGGGCGGGCACCGGCGGGCGAGAAGCCGACGTTGTGGACCTCGTCCGTGACGTTCTGGACCGAGGCGAACAGGGTGGCCGAGGGCGTCACGTCCCAGTCTGCGGCCAGGTCCAGGAGGGTGCGGGCCTCGATCCGCTCGCCGTCGGGGATGGGACCCGATCCGGCGACGGCGCGCGCGTCCGAGACACGGTTGACGGCGGCGTTGACGCGCCAGTCGCCTAAGTCCAGCCCGCCCCGCAGCGTCAGCTGATGGCGCGGCAGATAGGGCAGGTCGTCGCCCGAGGTGACCGTGCCCCAGGGCTCATAGGCGGAGGTGAAGCTGGTTTCGAACTCGGCGTCGGTCAGGGTGTAGACCAGCGACAGCGGCACGCCGAAGCCGAGACCCATGGCGTCGCCCGCGTCCCACGCGCCGGTGACCTCCAGCCCCGAGACCCGGACCTCGCCGCCCGAGAACTGGTCGCCGATGGTGCAGCCGCCGCCGGTGGAGGCGGTGCAGGTGCCCAGCAGATTGTCATAGGCGTTGAGGTAGCCGATTGCCTCGAACGACAGGGCACCGCGGTCAAAGCGCACGCCCGCCTCATAGTTCCAGGAGGTCTCCGGATCGACGTCTGAGCCCGGGCCTGGGTTGGCGAAACCGCGGTGGGCGCCGGCCACCAGCCGCACCTCATCGGTCAGGTCGTACGTCAGGCCGAGACCCGGCAGCCAGACGTCGACGTTGCTCTCGATCACCCGGGTGGGGGCGGTGCGCGACGGCGGGCTGGTGGGATAGTCGGTGCGCGTCAGATCGATGGTTTCATAGCGCAGGCCGGGCGTCAGGGTCAGGCGGTCGACAGAGATGACGTCGCGCACGAAGAAGGCCCAGGCCTCGGCCTCGCCCACGCGGTTGGCCTGGGCCCCGTCCACGCCGCGCGTGGTCAGCAGCATGTCGCCGTCGTCCATGCGATAGACGTCGTCGCGCTGGAAACGGTCCTCGGAATCGGTGTGCCGGCGGGCCGAGACCTCCAGCTGGTGGGCCAGGTCGCCGGTCGAGAAGCGGGCGGTCAGGACCGACTGGATGCCCTCGGACTCATAGGCCCGGTTGTTGTTGCGCACGCGCAGGGCCTGGGGTCCGCTGACGAAGCCGGGGTCGCCGCGCAGAATGGCCATCTGGGTCGGATAGGCGGTCGGGTTGTCCAGCACGGCCGAAATGCCGACCCAGCCGGTGCCGCTCGTGTTGCGCACATCGTTCAGCTTGTACCAGGCGCGCGTCGTCTCATTGCGATAGGCGGTGGTGGTCAGGTTCAGGGCGGGGCTGAGGTCGAGGCTGTGGCTCAGCTGCAGCGTGCGGTGATCGACGTTCATGACGTCGACCTGGCTGCCGGCATAGCGGCGGTAAGGGGTGGCGTTGAAGTCGTCCAGCGACAGGCCGAGGTAGGTCTCGTCAGAACGCTCGTCCAGCTCCTGGTATTTGAAGGTCAGCGACTGGGCGCGGGCGGCGCCGGGGGCGGTGCGCAGGCCCAGCTTGAACACCCGGTCGTCGATCTCGAAGCCGGTGGGGCCGCCATTGTCCAGCTCCTTGAAGCCGTCGGACTGTTCGCGCAGCCACTCGGCCTGGGCGCCGAACTGCCAGCCGCTGTCGCCGAGGTCGCTCCAGCCGCCCAGCACGCCGTGACCCCGGAAGCCGCCGTAGCTGCCGCCCGACAGCGACAGATAGCCGGACAGGTCGTCGCCCTCTGTGCCCCCGATCGGGGTAGAGGTGAAGTTGATCGCGCCGCCCACCGTCAGGGGGCCGTATTTGATGGCGCCGGGGCCCTTGACCACCTCGACCCCGGTCATGCGGGCGATGCGCGGGAAATAATAGGCGGCGGGGGCGGAATAGGGGGCCGGGGCGATCAGCACGCCGTCCTCCATCATCGCCACCCGGGCCGAGCGGTCGGTGCCCGAGCCCCGGATGCCGATATTGGGACGCAGGCCAAAGCCCTCCTCGTCCTGGATGACCACGCCGGGCACCAGCCGCAGCACGCGGTGCACATCGGTGTAGTCGAAGGTCCGCAGCGTCTCGAGATCGAGGAAGGTGGCGGCACCGCCGAGGTCGCGGGCCTGCTGGCGCGAGCCGACCACGGTGATCGGGTCCAGCACCGTAGGATCCCCGGCGGCGACGCGGGCCAAGGCGACCGGTGTCGCTGTCTGGGCAAGGGCGGGAGCGGCGGCGAGCGTCAGGGCAAGGGCGGCGGTGGTGGTCAGCAGGCGGGTCACGGGGGCTCCGAACGCGAATAAGAATGACTATCAGTTGCGTGCTCCTATGCCAGCCGAAGGCGCGATGCAAGTGCGGCGCAGTTGCGCAGGAAGGTGCGCCGTTGACCCGTCGCGAATCCCGCTAATGTTCCGGCATGACACGCCCCCGGATGATCGCAGGACTGATGCTGCTGGTGCTGGCGTCGTGCGGGCGGGCCAATCCGCCGCCGCCCGGGTGGGGGGACCAGGGCGCGGTCAGCCAGCCGCCGGTCAATGCGCCCGTCAGTGTGCGGCTGGCGTCGGGGCTGATCGATCAGCGGCCGGATCGCGGCATGCGCGAGCGGGTGGATGCGGCGGGGGCGGACCTGGCGGTCTGTCGCGCCGAGCTGGAGGCCGCGCGGGTGACCTTTACCCCCGTGCCCGACCGGGTGGATTCCGAGACCTGTGGCCTGGCGGGGGCGGGCACGCTGGACATCGACCGGGGCACGGTGGCGCGCCTGTCACCGGCGGGGCCGGTGATGACCTGCCAGACGGCGCTGGCCCTGTCGGTGTGGCGGCGGCAGGTGGTCGAGCCGGCGGCGCGCGAGATCTTCGGCCAGGACGTGGTCGATATCGTCCACTATGGCACCTATGCCTGTCGCACCGTGTCGAACCGGCCGGGCGCGCGGCCCAGCGCCCACTCCCGCGCGGCGGCGGTGGACTTTGCCGGGGTCATCCTGCGCGACGGCACGCGGGTGATGGTCAAGCAGCACTGGTACGGCGACGGTCCCGAGGCGCGGTTCCTGAAGCGCATCCGCGACGAGGGCTGCTGGATCTTCAGCACGGTGCTGAGCCCCGACTATGACGCGCCGCATCAGGACCATCTGCATCTGGAACCGGGGGGAAGGGCGTTTTGCAGATGATTTTTGCCCTACCGCTCGCCGCGCGGCGGCTCGCTGCTTGAGGGCGTGATCCCCTTCTTATCCGCTCATTCCTGCGGAAGCAGGAACCCAGTGCTTTGGCCAAGGGCAGGAGGCGGGATGGCACAGCCCGGTCTGCGAGCGGGTAGGGCTGAGCCTTGCACCAGAACTGGGTCCCCGCTTCCGCGGGGATGAGCGGCGGGGGTGGGGAAACTGCGGCTGGACGGCAGTTGGCCAAGGTGGCATCTCTGACGAAGGTTATGGCCTCGGGGGACCCCATGCTTGCGTTGATGGCGACACTGTCCGCTGCTCTGATGGTCACGGCGGCCGAGGCGCCGCCGCGCGCCGCGGTGGATCCGGTCGCCGATTTCCTGCGCGCCGCCGACGGGAATGACTTTGCCGCCATGGAAGCGGTCATGGACAGGGGCGGTCCGGACTTTCTCGCCAGGGTCAGCCACTGCTATCTGAGACGCGTCTATCAGACGCCGGACGGTCTGTTGGCGGCGTGGATGTGCCCGGAGGGGCCGGCGCGTTCGCGGGTCGTCATGGGTCGGGTCGGGCTGACGGCTGGCAACACGGTGTCGGTCACGGTCGTCCGGGACGAGGTCAATGAGAGACCAGCTCCGGACCGCGCCGGCTCGGCCTTCGCCGACTAGGTGTCGAAGCTATGAAGGTTGTTCACCCGGGGGTGGGCTGAGAAGCTGGGGTTGCGAAGCACCAACCTCAACCGAAGAGTTCCCCGGATGAACGTACACAAG
>JGI24653J20064_1000257_pt1 | contig 12081 bp, 10 predicted proteins | sample MalvirmetaMSP103_FD_20064 | JGI IMG/M metagenome (IMG submission 20064)
ACCCGCCGTGCAGCGCGCACAACACCCCCAGAATCCTCAGTACCTTCATGTGTAGAGCCCCGACAACGGGCCGCTTCCGTGGCCGGTGTATCCAAAGCTTTCGATCGGGATGCCGGCCGCATTGCCGAGCGATACCAACAATTTTGAATGCGACTCGCCGTCTCCGCCATTGGCGCTGCGGAAGTCGAGGAAGCGACCGGTCTCCAAGCCGCCGCCACGCCCCGCCAGCACGAACGGCATGTCGCGATGGTCGTGCCTTGAGGAGTGCCCCAGCTCGGAACACAGGAAGATCACGGTATCGTCCAACAGGCTGCCATTCGAGGTCTCCACGCCCTTGAGTGCATTCACCAGATAGGCGAACTGCTCGCAGTACCAGCGCTTCCAGCCGATGAAGTTCTGGATGGAGTCCTCATTGTTGGCGTCATAGTGCGAGGAATCGTGGTGACGCTGATCGATGCCGATCTCGTCCGCGAGGCTGGTCGGACTGACGGCGTGCGAGAACTGCAGGGTGACGACGCGCGTCAAGTCGCATTGCAGCGCGAGCACCGAAAGGTCGAGCTGCAAGCGCGAAACCTCGGCGAACTGGTCGTCGCGATTCCAGTAGTTCGGATAGGTGTTGTAGCCCTCGGGCACGGCCCAGCCGCCGCGGTTCCAGTCCGGATTGGCGCAACTGCCGATCGGCTCTTCGGCCGAAGCCAGCACCCGGTTCTCCACGGCGCGCAGCGATTCCTCGTGCAATTCCAGCTTGTCGCGCTCTGTCTGGCCGAGTTGTGAGCGGATGCGCGCAAGGTCTTCCTGCGCGGCATCGAGTATCGAAAGCCGCCGACGCGCACTGATGTCGCTGACTTCGCCGGGCGTTCCGAACAGGCGCTCGAAGGCCCGCAGGGGATTGTCTTCCGGCGTGATCGGCTGCTCCTCGCCAAGATAGGACACGTAGCCGGCGCCGTTCTCGTGCGAGGACGCCACGCCAAGGTGGATCGAGGCATGCGCGCTCTGCTCGCGGTAGTACTGCCCGATGAAGACATCCAGCGATACGTCGTTGGTGGCGGTCAGCACCTTGCGGATACCGCCTTCATGCGTGGAACCACCGGAGTACATGTTGAGGCCGCGCACGAATACCAGATCGTCGCTGACCGAGGCCAGCGGCTGCGTCATCGCCGGCAGCGAAAAATCATACTCGCTGCCACTCGGGTGCCAATGCGGTTGCGAACAACCGTCCGGAATGTAGACAAAGATCACCTTGGCGGCGGCACCGCCGGACTGCGCGCGCGCGGAGCGCGCCAGCAGGCCGGCCAGCGGCGCGGTCAGACCACCGGCCAGTACACCCTTGAGCAGGCGTCGGCGGACAGGATCGTGCGTGCTCATTCGTTGCCTCCCGCGCGACGCAAAATGTATTCATCGGCAGCCACGGTATTGATCAGCAGGCTGCGCAGGCTGTAGCCGTCGTCGGCGAACTCGGCCAGCTGTTCCTCCAGCGCGCATTCGTCGGACCCGGTTTCGACGTAACCGTGGCTGTAGCGGTAGTACTGCTGCACGACACAGGCGCGCGCCGCCTCGGTCTGGCGCACGATCTCGGCCAGTTGCAGCGGACCGCTGAAGGCGTCGCTGGTACCGGTGTTGAAGCCTTCCCGGTCGACCAGTTCGCCGGAGTCGTCGATCGTCAGACCGTTCTCGGTCGTGCGATAGCCGCCGGCACCGTCATAGCGTTCCAAACCAAATCCGGTGCCGTCGATGTACTGGTGACAGGCCGCGCAGTTGGGGTCCGAAGTATGTTGCGCGAAACGGTCGCGCGTGGTCAGCGTGGGATCGAGACCCGGTGGCGTGGTATCCACGTCCGGCGGCGGGTCGGGCAGATCCTGGCACAACAGCCGCTCGCGCACGAACACGCCGCGCTTGATCGGAGACGATTCATTCGAATGCGCGTGCGAGGCCAGAACGGCGCCCAGGCCCAGGATGCCGCCGCGGGTCGCGTCCGCCGGCTGTTGCACAAAGTTGGCGTCCGTGCTCGAACCCGGCAAGCCGTAGTACTGGCGCAAGGGACCGTTGACGAACACGTAATCCGCCGAATACAGCTCGTCCAGCGTGCCATCCGTGGAATCGAAGGCGACGTGGTTCACGAACCGCGAAAGCTCCTCGACCATGGCTCGCCGTACCTCGTCGGTGAGTCCGGGGAAAATCTCCGGATCCTTGAACGAACCCAGCAGATAGCCGGTACCGAGCCACTGCGTGGCGAAATCCGCGAAGCGCTCGCGGGCACGCGGGTCGGCCAGCATGCGCTCGGTCTGGGCGAGGCGCCCTTCGGCCTCGCGCAGGGCACCCGAGGCGGCAGCCTGCAGCAGATCCTCGTCCGGCAGGCTGCCCCACAGCAGGTAGGACAGGCTGCTGGCGATTTCGTAGTCGCCGAGCCGATAGCGGCCGTTGCCGATATCGACGCCGGTCTCGGAGCGGTACAGAAACTGCGGCGAGCTCAGAAACGCGGCGACCGCCAGCGACATGCCTTCGTCGAACGTTGCGGACAGACTGGAATCGAACAGCTCGAGATACTGGTCGCGCTCCTGGGTCGTCAGCGGCCGGCGGAACGCGAGGCGCCCGAACCCCTCCACAAAGCTGCGCGCGCAGTTCGAATCCGCGTCCGGGTCGCAGCCCAGCAGCGCGCTCTTGCGCTCGGCAACGGCGCGTTCGCCGATGTCCTCGGCGGCGGCGATGTATTCGTCGACATGACGATCGGTGACGAGCGCGACCTTGGCGTTGTTGTCATAGCCCTGGATGCGCGCCTCGGTGGGAAAATTCTCGGCGAAATTCCCGCTCAGGCCGGTCAGATCATGCACCGTGCGTTCATACTCCCAGCGCGTCAGCAAGCGCAGCAGCCGCGGCGCGGCCGGCACCTCGCCACAGGCGACCGGCTCGTCCTCACCACCACCGGTATCGCCGCCGCCATCCGGCGGCGCAGTGGTGGTGCAACCCGGCGCATCCAGTCGCACATCCTGCGGCAATTCCGATATACCGTCGTGTGTTCCCTGGAACCCGAAGCTGGTGCTGCCGTTGTTGGCAATCGCGCTGTTGTAGCTTTCGGGCAGCGCGCGCACCGCCGCGCCGGACTGCGACAGCACGGTGTTCCAGTCGTTGGTGATGAGCTGATTGTTGGGGAACGTGAACTCAACCGCCCAGCCGTCGATGTCCGCTCCGCTGAAGTTGCGGATCGTGACGTCGGCGACGAAACCGGTGTTCCAGACGCTCTGGTAGCTGAACTCGACCGAACAGGTTGCCGCCGGTGGCTCCGGCTCGTCCGGCATGTCGGGTTGATCGGGATCGTCCGGTTCGTCGGGCGCATCGGGGTCATCCGGTTCGTCGGGGGTGTCGGGCGAGCCCGGCTCGTCCGGATCGCTGCCGCCGCCTCCACTGCCGCCACCACCGTCATCGGGCGATTCGGTGGAGAAGCCATTCATGATGTAGGCCGCAACATCGCGGCCGCAGGCTTCGTCGCAACTCGATGGATTGCTGGAGGGCATGGTGTCGCGAATGCGCACCCACAGCGTGTCGAAGCTGGCGCAGCTCGGACAGCTCGAAGCGCTGGTCAGCGAAGGACCGACGCCTCCCTGGCCACTGGCGCCATGGCAGCTCTGGCACTGGCTGGCGTAGAGGCTCTTGCCGTTGACGAGATCATTGCCGGCATCGCCACCGGAGTCCGCGTCAGGCGTCTCGCCACCGGTATCTTCGGTGTCGTCGTCATTGTCGGAGCCGCCCGGTTCGTCCCCGCCCCCGGCACCCGGTGACTGAGCGCCGTCATCGGCTTCGTCCTGGCTGCCGTCACCGGAATCCGCGCTACCCGAGTAGTCGCCACACCCGGCGGCAAGCGCCAGCATCGCGACCATCAAGCACCTGAAAATCAGACGTTCCATCGGCCCCTTCCCCAATCCGCCGTTCCCTGACGTTGTTGAATGATTCTGTCAGCAGAATTGGTGCCAGCGCATTGGTGGCCCGGAAGACCGGCAGCTTTACGCGGCCGAACGGCGTCAGCGGCGCGGCATCATGCCCGGCGGCATGCGCCCCGCGAGACCGCGCATCAACTTGCCCATGCCGCCATTGGCGACCTTCTTCATCATGTCGCGCGTCTGATCGAACTGGCGCAGCAACCGGTTCACGTCCTGCACCTGGGTTCCGCTGCCGGCCGCGATGCGACGGCGATGCGAGGCCTTGATGTGATCGGGGAAGCGACGCTCGCGGCGCGTCATCGAATTGATGATCGCGATCGAGCGCCCGACTTCCTTCTCGGGATTGGCCTTGGCCAGCTGCGCCTGCATCTGCGCACCGCCCGGCAGTTTTTCCAACATCGCGCCGACGCCGCCCATGTTCTGCATCTGCAGCATCTGGTCGCGGAAATCCTCGAGGTCGAAACGCTTGTTCTTCTTGAGTTTCTGCGCGAGCTTTTCGGCCTTGTCGCGGTCCACCTTCTGGACCGTTTCCTCGATCAGGCTGAGCACATCGCCCTGACCGAGAATGCGCGAGGCGATGCGATCCGGGTGGAACACTTCCAGCGCCGAAGATTTCTCACCGACGCCAAGAAACTTGATCGGTGCACCGGTGACGGTACGCACCGACAGCGCGGCACCGCCACGCGCATCGCCGTCCACCTTGGTCAGCACCACGCCGCTCAAGGGCAGACGGTCGGCGAAGGCCTTGGCGGTATTGGCGGCGTCCTGACCGGTCATGCTGTCGACCACGAACAGGGTTTCGGCCGGCTCGATCGCGGCATGCAGCGCGGCGATCTCCTGCATCATCGCCTCGTCCACCGAGGTGCGGCCTGCGGTATCGACGATCAGGACCTCGGCATAGGCCTTGCGCGCGTGATCGAGCGCCGCCCTGGCGATGTCGACCGGGTTCTGTCCGACCGCGCTCGGGAAACATTCGACACCGATCTTCTCGGCCACGATCCGCAGCTGCTCGATCGCGGCCGGACGATAGACGTCGCAGGACACAAGCATGACCTTCTTCTTGTCGACGTCCTTCAGCCGCAGCGCGAGCTTACCGCTGGTGGTGGTCTTGCCCGAGCCCTGCAGGCCGGCCATCAGGATCACCACCGGCGGCTGCGCACGCAGGTTCAGTCCCTGGGTCTCGCCACCGAGTGTTGTGACCAGCTCCTGCTGGACGATACGCAGGAAGGCCTGCCCCGGAGTGAGACTTTGCGTGACTTCGGCACCGACCGCGCGGGCGCGCACGCGCTCCACGAAATCGCGCACCACGGGCAGCGCAACATCGGCTTCGAGCAGGGCCATGCGCAGGTCACGCGAGGCGTTCTTGACGTCGTCCTCGGTCAGGCGTCCGCTGCCGGACAGCGCGCGCAGGGTATTGCCTAATCGGGAACTCAGCGATTCAAACATGAGCGACAGCCACTCCGGAAATAGTGGGCGGAAGTGTGAACACGATCGCGTCGCGGCGAAAGTGCGCGCGCCCGTCGAGGTTTTCAGGTGGTGATGATATCGCCGCGCCGCAGGTGCCGGTAACTCCAGTCCGCGAGCGCAATGCGGCATTCCTTTTCAATCCGTGCCTCGGCGCCGGGCTTATGGTGCGTCAGCAACAGCTCCGGTCGATGCCGCAGCTTGTGCAGTTCCTGGCCCAGCAGGCTCGGTGTGAAGTGGCGGGAGACGCGCCCGAGTTCCGCCTGCTCATCGGTGAAGGCGATCTCGATCATCAGGCGATCAAGCTGCGGCAGGGCATTGAGCGCATTCCACACCGAATCGTCGGCGTAAGTATCCCCGGTAAAGGCGATCGTGCCGCCCACGTCCTGCATCACGTAACCGACCGCGGGAACCGTATGCAAGACCGGAAACGGCGTATAGCGCACGCCGTCGACATGGATGGCGTGACCGGTTTCGATCGTGCGGTAGTTGATGATTGGCGCATTGGTGGACGGCAGTTCGCCGAAATCCGGCCATATCCACCAATTGAAGATGTGCTTGCGCAAGGCGTCCAGGGTCTCGTCGAGCGCAAACACGTCCAGCGGACGATCGATCAGACCGAACAGATTGTCCGCCATGAATGCCAGGCCGCAGACGTGATCGAGATGCGCATGCGTCAGCAGTACGCGCCGAATTCGACGCATGCGTGACAGCGACAGATCACCGACGCCGGTACCGGCATCGACGAGCGTTTCGTCGTTCACCAGCAACGCCGTGGTTCTCAGGCCCGGCCCGATTCCCCCGCTACAGCCCAGGACCTTGATGCGCATTCCGCCGCAAGCCCTTCGAAGTGTTGAAACGATGCTAGCACAGGCTCTGCACCGCAAAACGTGCGGGATTTCGCAGCCGCCCACCGGCTGCGCCGACATGCCCGATGCGCCCCGGCGCGATGCTATCCTCGCTGGCTATGCTCCTGGCACTGACTCTGATCACCGCGGCCGCGTACCTGGCCGCCTCGGCATTGGCGCGGCTCGGCCTGCGCCATGTCGGCACGACGGCGGCCATCGCCATGGTGATTCACGCCTGGCTGTTGAACCTGCAGCTGTTCCGCCACGGCGCCCTGACGATCGGCGTCACCGAAGGCGTGTCGTTGATCGCCTGGCTCAGCGCACTGCTGCTGTGGACCGCCTGTTGGCGGCAGCCATTGCAAATGCTGGGGGTTCTTCTCTATCCGGTCGCCGCACTCGCCACGCTGCTTGCCACGCTGCTTCCGTCCCCGTCGCAGGCCTTGCCGATGCGCGACTGGCGGCTGGAAACCCATGTCGTGCTGTCGGTGCTCAGCGCCGGAGTAATGACGCTGGCGGCCTTGCAGTCGCTCGCGCTAGCGGCACAGGACCGCCTGCTGCATCACTATTCGTCGACCGGATGGGCGGTGCGGCTGCCCCCCTTGCAGACCATGGAACGCCTGTTGTTCGGCACCATCGCCCTCGGTTGGTGGCTGCTGAGCTGCACCTTGCTGACCGGCTTTCTGTTCGTGGAAGACCTGTTCGCCCAGCATCTGGTGCACAAGACCATTCTGTCGATCTTCGCCTGGGCCGTGTTCGGCATTCTGCTATTGGGGCGCATGCGCTTCGGCTGGCGCGGCCGTCGCGCGATCCGGTGGACGCTGGCGGGCTATCTGCTGCTGATCCTGGCGTACTTCGGCAGCAAGGTCGTGCTTGAGCTGATCCTCGGAAAACACTGGGGATAGCGGTGAAGACCCGATCGGATCATGCAGCCGTGGAATACAAGAGAAGGCCTTTGGCGGCATGGACTTGCACTCCGTACTTGCCGCGGTTTGTATGAATGCATGGCAATCAGTGCTTGACACCGCCCCTAGTCAGTTCGTAGTTATGCAGGGCGACCTGCGGCCCGGAGCCCCGCCTCTTTGAACGACATACCGTTACCGGTTCTCTTTTCCCTGCTCGGGATCCTGCTGCTGTTGTCCGGTTTTTTCTCCGGCTCCGAAACCGCCCTGATGACGATCAATCGTTATCGGCTCGCGCATCGTGCCAGGAATGGGGAACGCGCCGCCAAACTCACCCAGAAGCTGCTCGAACGGCCGGACCGGCTGATCGGGCTGATTTTGCTCGGCAACAATCTGGTCAATATCCTCGCCGCCTCGATCGCCACGGTGATCGGCATCCGCCTGTTCGGGCAATACGGCATCGGCGTGGCCTCGGCGGCCCTGACCGTCGTGGTGCTGCTGTTCGGCGAGGTCACGCCCAAGACGCTGGCCGCGCTGCACCCGGAACGCGTGGCGCTGCCGGCAGCCTATGTCTACTGGGTACTGAAATGGCCGCTGTTCCCGATCGTCTGGGTCATCAACTTGATCGGAAACGGCATCCTCAAGTTGCTGGGCGTGTCACCGGAGGACGTGGCCCAGCACAGCCTGTCGAGCGAGGAACTGCGTTCGGTCGTCGCCGAGGCCGGCGCCATGATCCCGCAGCGGCATCAGGCCATGCTGCTGTCGGTGCTGGACCTGGAGCGCGTCACCGTCGAGGACATCATGGTCCCGCGCAACGAAATCGTCGGCATCGATCTGGGCGATTCGGCCGAGGAAATTCGCGAACAGCTGACCACCACCGAGCATACGCGTCTGCCGCTGTTCGACGGATCGATCGACGACCTGCGCGGCATCGTTCACGTCCGCGACGCAATGACCCTGGCGGTGGAAGACCGGCTGTCCGGCCCCGCGCTGCTCCAGATCACGCGCGAGCCTTACTACGTGCCCGAAAGCACGCCGCTGAACCAGCAGCTGCTGAACTTCCAGAACCAGAAGCGGCGGCTCGGCTTCGTGGTCGACGAATACGGTGACATCCAGGGTCTGGTCACGCTGACCGACATCCTTCAGGAGATCGTCGGCGAGTTCACACCGGACCCGTCCACTCAGATTCGCAATGTCTTCATGGATGAAGACGGAAGCTACCTCATCAATGGCAGCGTGACGCTGCGCGGGCTCAATCGCTCGCTGGGATGGAAGCTGCCGACCACGGGACCGCGCACCGTCAACGGCCTGATTCTGGAACAGCTCGAAACGATCCCCAAGACCGGGGACCTGCTGGAGCTGCGGGGCTACACCTTCGAGATCACCGAAGTCCGCGCCAATGCCGTCAAGACCGCGCGCATCCGCACGCCGCAGATGAATCGCGCCGAGACGCCCGGGCGCACACGACGCTAGGCAAGTTCTGCACAACCCACTGCGCTCCACATCTCGCGCGAGGGCTGTGCTCGAATTCCTCACAGCCCCCTCGTATGCTTCAGTTTCTCCGCCCCGTCCTCAACACGGCCTGCCTTCGCACGCGACGGCTGGGCAGAGTTTCCTTGACGTGAATCACGCGCGGCGTGATGCCGACCTACTCTTGCCGGCTTGCGGGAGAGCAACCGTCTTCGCGAAATCCTCGAAGTCCGCCAGATGAGTGGCGGCAATACTGAAAACAATGTCCCAATCGATCGCCTCATACGCGTGAACCGCGATGTTGCGGAAGCCAACCGCCTTGCGCACACCGAGGCATCCTCCCGCGGACTTCCACGGCGCACTCAGTTGCATCTGGCAGCGGCATACACACCCCTAGGGTGTGAAACCGTCATTCCGGACGGGCCGCAGGCCGATCCGGAATCCACGCAAGGCTTGGACAATCACAAGGGACCATTGAGCCCGGGCGTCTAAAGATGCGCCCCGAAATCACTGGAAATCCCTCCGCAACTCGAAAGTGACGAAATTTGTCAGTACCAGACACGGCTTGACTCGTCGTCGGCGACTCACCCCACCACATGAACCATAACCGATTGATTTTAATGACAGGAGAAACTGGTATGGCATGTGCTGCGTCAATCTTGAGCGGCCTTCAATCCGCATCAACCAGAAATCGGGAGACTCTCAATGAAGACTCAGCAACAGGGCTTTACCCTTATCGAACTGATGATCGTCGTGGCGATCATTGGTATTTTGGCGGCGATTGCGATTCCGGCTTATCAGGATTACATCGTACGGTCGAAAATGACAGAGGTCATGACGACCGCCAGCGCTTGCAAGACCTCAGTCGCGGAGTATGCGATGTCGAATGCTGGCACCCTCCCAAGCGACAATGCTGAAGCCGGTTGCTCAAGTGCAGACTCGCAGTACGTCACGTCGCTGACGGTAGTGGATGGCGTGATTACAGTTTTTGCCACGGCGGCCGTTGGCGGAGGCGTCTCCAACACCGAAGGCGTTCAACTTGTCCCTGTTGTTGATTCAACCGATCAGTCAGTTAACTGGACCTGCCATCCGGCCGGCGGCATCGAGACGAAGTATCTGCCTTCCAACTGCAGAGCGGCAGCCGGAACCTAAGTTTTAATCACCAGAACTAGTTGATTGTTCGAGAGGAGGGCTTGCCCTCCTCTCTATTTTTTTGTTGTGGTCCAATGATTTCGGACACGTTGATAGGGGAGCCCCCCCCACGACGAGGAACGAGAACAGATGACCCAGAGTAGAGCGCGACGAAGCTTCGATGGGAGCTTCAAGCTGCAGGTGGTGAGGATGATTCGGGACCAGGGCCTGAGCGTATCGCAGGCGTGCAAAGACCTGGATCTGGTGGACAGCGCGGTACGGCGTTGGATCGAGCAGTACGATACCGAGGCGGCGGGAGGCCCCGGCAAAGGTCGGCCGCTGACGCCGGAGCAACAGCGCATTCGGCAACTGGAGGCCGAGCTTCGTGAGGCACGACTGGACATTGCTGTCTTAAAAATGCGTCGGCCTTCTTTGCCCGGGAACTGAAGTGATCCACCGTGTGATCACGCAGGGGCAAGGCAAGGCCGCCGGGTCTGCGCAGCCCTGCGCAACCAAGGGATCTGCCTGGGCCGCCATCGGGTCCGCACACTGATGCGGCGTCATGGGCTCAAAGCCCGCTGGCGACGCAAGTTCATCCACACCACCGACAGCCGGCACAATTTGCCAGTGGCCGACAATGTGCTGGATCGATGCTTCAATCCGAGTGCTGCCGATCAGGTCTGGGTTTGCGGTATCAGTGTGCCGCAGCAAGCGGCATAGGAGATGAGGGTATGGCCCCTCGCCATCGGCTTACAGGAGCGGGTGGCAAACCACCGCAAGCGGCTTGAGTCAAAAGCCCCGGTCGTGAGCGTTGCGGAAAGGGCGTCAGGTAAGGATTCAGAAGACGAACAACCGTGAACTGCCGTTCAAGCTTCGAAACTACTCAGACGACATCAAAACCGGGGCGTGATGTTACCCCGCGATCAGTCTGGCCGAAACCTGTTTACGGGCCAGGCGGTGTCCGGCGTAGAGGCAGCGTGATCTGGAGAGCTGGCCCCGAGCATCTGCACAGTGACATAGGTGGATTTTCTGCTCAATGAGGCGAAGATTCGCCTTGAATCAGGAGCAGAAGATGACGAGAAGAACACGTCGAAACCACTCACCGGCGTTCAAGGCCAAAGTGGCGCTGGCCGCGGTCAAGGGCGACGCCACGCTGGCAGAACTTGCGAAGCGATTTGACGTTCACCCGAATCAGATCGCGACGTGGAAGGAGCAGCTGGTCGCCAGCGCCTCCAGCGCATTCGGTGGTGACGCCAAGGCCGAGCCGGCAGTCGATCTGAAGACGCTGCATGCCAAGATCGGCGAGCTGCGGCTTCCGAACGATTTTTTAGAAGGCGCGCGCTCATCAAGGTGGGACTGCTGAGCGCAAAGCGATGATCGACCGCACCCACAGCCTGTCGTTGACGAAGCAGGCGCGCGCCGTCGGCATCAGCCGTGGCAGCGTGTACTACCGGTCGCATCCGGTCAGCGCCGCCGATCTGGCGCTGATGCGCCGGATCGACGAGCTGCACCTCGAATATCCCTTCGCCGGCGCCCGCATGCTGCGCGATCTGCTGGCGCTGGCGGGCGTCGCCGTCGGCCGCAAGCACATCGCCACGCTGATGCGGCGCATGGGCATCGAGGCGATCTACCGCAAGCCCAACACGAGCCGGCGCCATCCCAAGCACCCGATCTACCCGTACCTGCTGCGACATCTGAAGATCGATCGGCCGAACCAGGTCTGGGCCATGGATATCACGTACATCCCAATGGCCAAGGGTTTCGTCTACCTCGCCGCCGTGATCGACTGGCACACGCGCCGCGTGCTGGCTTGGCGCGTGTCGATTTCAATGGAGACGGACTTCTGCATCGAGGCCGTCGAGGACGCGCTGCATCGCTACGGCAAGCCGGAGATCTTCAACACCGATCAGGGCAGCCAATTCACCAGCCTGGCCTTCACCGACCTGCTCAAGCGCAACGACATCGCGATCAGCATGGACGGCCGCGGCTGCTGGCGCGATAACGTCTTCGTCGAGCGGCTCTGGAAGTCGGTCAAGTACGAGGAGGTCTACCTGCACGCCTACGACTCGGTATCGCATGCCAAGACCGCGCTTGGGTGCTACCTCGATTTCTACAACGCCCGGCGACCTCACAGCAGCCTTGATCGCAAGACGCCAGATCAGGTCTACTTCGCAGCACTGTCATTGGCCATGGCAGCTTAAACCCACGCAGAGAATCCACTTATAAATTCAGGCCCCCCGAGTTCGACAGTTAGCAGCCGAAAAAGGCGGAAATAGGCGTTTGCCGCACGGCGGATCAAGGAGTTAGCGTCGATTTTCGGAAAATGCGTGTGGTGGC
>JGI24653J20064_1000263_pt1 | contig 11406 bp, 8 predicted proteins | sample MalvirmetaMSP103_FD_20064 | JGI IMG/M metagenome (IMG submission 20064)
GATTGGCCGTCGAACGTGAAAGTCGGCACAAGACCTGTGCTGTTCTGACCGGGATACAGAGAGGCACCGTCAGGCGGACGATTGGCGTCTATCACATAGCGACTGAAATTCGCACGCACGATTGTGGCGTCGGCCAGAAGGCCGTCATACAATCGCGGAATGTGCCAGTCGGTGTCGAGCAGCCGACGACCTGTGTCATTCAGGGCCTGGAAAATTGGTTCGGGAACATAGGTCCCTGAATGCGGCTGGCCCAGAATGACGGGCCCCTGACCCTGAACAATTGTTACCGGAGTCATGGCGTCATCTCTATCGCTGTAACGCCTTGCTGGACGTCGCAGAGCGCATCGCCAGACAGGACAAGCGTCTTCATCGCCTCGATATCGGGGCTGATCATCCGCTCATCATCGAAGGGGGCTGCGTGATTGCGGATTGTTCGGATTGCATGCTGGAGGCTGGGGCTTGTCGCAAGCGGCGTGCGAAACTCAACGCCTTGTGCGCCGCATAGCGCTTCAATGCCGAGTATCCCCGCCAGATTTTCGTTCATTTCAAGCAATCGGCGCGCCGCATGGCAGGCCATGGACACATGGTCTTCCTGATTGGCGGAGGTCGGTGTGGAGTCGACGGAACGGGGATTCGACATCGCCTTATTTTCGCTCATCAAGGCGGCTGATGTGACCTCCGCGATCATCAAGCCCGATTTGAGGCCGGGATCGAGCGCAAGAAATGCAGGAAGCCCAAAGCTGAGGCTGGGATCCACAAGCATGGCAATTCGGCGCTGGGCGATGCTGCCGATTTCCGCTATGGCGATGGCCGTCTGGTCTGCAGCAAGTGCCACGGGCTCTGCGTGGAAATTGCCGCCGGAAACGATGTCGCCATCAGACAGGACGAGCGGATTGTCCGTCGCGGCATTCGCCTCGATTTTCAGGGTAGCCGCGACCTGGCGGAGCTGGTCCAGGCAGGCGCCGATGACTTGGGGGGCACATCTCAGGCAATAAGGATCCTGAACGCGCTCATCGCCGGTCAGATGACTTTCGCGAATTTCTGAGCCGGCAAGAAGTTCGCGTAGCCGCCGCGCACTGTCGATCTGGCCGCGATGGCCGCGCAATTGATGGATCTCATCATGGAAGGGGGCGCTTGAACCCATGGCGGCATCGATTGAAAGCGCGGCAGTTGTCAGAGAACAGAGGGCCAGTCGCCAGGCACCGAACAGGCCAGCGAGCGCGAGCGCGGTAGACGCCTGGGTGCCGTTGAGAAGCGCAAGACCTTCCTTGGCCTGAAGCTCGAAGGACGCGATGCCGGCCATTTGCAATGCCCGACCGGCTGGTATCCTTTCACCCTGATAAAAGACGTCGCCTTCCCCTATCAGGGCAGCGGCCATATGGGCGAGCGGCGCCAGATCACCCGATGCCCCGACAGACCCTTGTGCGGGAATAACCGGTATGATGTCCGCGCTGTAGACTTGCTGGATCCGGTCGACCAGTTCGACGCGAACGCCGGAGGCGCCTCGGGCAAGCGAAATGCATTTCAGCGCCATCATCAGACGGACGATATTCGCCGGCAAAGGCTCGCCAATGCCGGCTGCGTGCGAGCGGACGAGATTCTTCTGCAACAGGGCCAGGCTGTCCCCATTGATCCTGACGGAAGCCAGCTTGCCAAAGCCTGTATTCACGCCGTAAATTGTCTCGCCCTCCCCAATCCGCCGGGAGAGCGTCCCCACAGAGTCGGCAATCCGGGGATAGGCGCCGGGATGAATCTGGAAATGGGTGGAGTGCCTGTAGAGGGACTCCAGATCATCGAGTGACACCTTGCCGGGCTCAAATTGAACCATCACATATAATTCCTGTTCGAGAGACGCATATGGAGCGGGCTGCGGCCGATCCAGTAGGAAAGGTCGGCGGGGTGCGCGACGTCCCAGACGGCCAGTTCGGTCTTGGCCCCTTGCGTGATTTCACCATACATCCCTGCCAGTCCGAGCGCCTTTGCGGCGTTCCGGGTCGTGCCGGCCAGTGCCTCTTCAGGAGTCAGGGAGAATTGGATACAGGCCATGTTCATCGCAGCAAGAAGCGAGGACAGGGGAGAGCTGCCTGGATTGCAGTCGGTCGCGATGGCTATGTCGACCCCATGCTTGCGAAGGGCGGCGATGGGCGGCAGCTTCGTTTCCCGGAGCGTATAGAAGGCGCCGGGCAGGAGGACAGCCACGGTTCCGGCGCGGGCAAATTCCGGAACATCCGTCTCTGACAGGAATTCGAGATGATCCGCCGAAAGGGCCGAATACCGCGCCGCCAGCAAGGCGCCTTTCAGATCTGAAATCTGTTCGGCATGCAGCTTCACAGGCAGTCCGAGTGAAGCTGCAGCCTGAAAGACGCGCTCGATCTGAGCCGGGGAAAAGCCGATTGTTTCACAAAACCCGTCTACCGCATCGACCAGGCCTTCCTCTGCGGCGCGGACCAATCCCGGAATGGCAACCTCGTCGATATAATCATCAGGCCGGTTCTTGAAAGCTGGAGGGAGGGCATGCGCGGCCAGCCAGGTCGTGACGATTTTCACGGGCCGCAACGCTTCGAGCTTTCTGGCCACCCGGAGCATGCGAATCTCGTCTTCTATGGTGAGCCCGTATCCCGACTTCACTTCCACGACGGCAACCCCGTCGCTGATCAGGTCATCAAGGCGTCGCAGGGATGCGGACACCAGTGCCTCAAAGCTGGCAGTGCGGGTCGATTCGACCGTGGAGTTTATGCCGCCGCCGCTTCTGGCAATCTCTTCATAGCTCACCCCCTGAAGACGCTGTTCGAATTCCTTCGCGCGATTGCCGCCGAAGACCAGATGCGTGTGACAATCAATAAGCGCAGGCGTCACGAGTCGGCCCTGCAAGGATTGCTCTGCCATTTCGCTTCGTTTGCCTGGGACCGCGCCAGAGCGGCCGACCCATTCGATCAGGCCGTCGCGTTGGAGAATCGCGGCATCCTCGATCAGTCCGTAACTCGGCCGACCGGATTCCATGGTGGCAACAGTGCAATCGGTGAACAGGGTGGGTCGTGTCATCGCTCTTGTCTTATGGCAGCAACATATTTATATGTACACACATAATAAAAGGGCGTGCAAGACAAGATGACCATCGAAATTTCTGCCAGTCAGATGCTGTCCGCCAGAGGGTGGCTGCATGATGCCAAGATCAGTATCGACGCCGAAGGATATGTGGTCGACATTGCGCCAAATGATGGTCCGTGCGACCATTCCGTAGGCGTTCTTCTGCCAGCCATGGGCAACGTTCACAGTCACAGTTTCCAGAGGGCCATGGCCGGGCTGGCTGAGCGTCGCGGACCGACAGCAATCGATGATTTCTGGACCTGGCGTCAGGTCATGTACCGGTTTCTGGAGCTTCTTTCTCCTGATGACATCGAAGTCATCGCGGCTCAAGTCCAGATGGAAATGATGGAGGCGGGTTATGCGGCGCAGGCAGAATTCCATTATCTTCATCATGCGCCCGGCGGCAAGATTTACGACCAACTCGACGAGACGTCCCTGAGGCATTTCAAGGCCGCCGAGCTCACCGGCATCGGCTATACTCATCTTCCGGTTCTTTACATGCAGGGCGGGCTTGATGGGCGCCCGCTGGAGGGGGGGCAAACACGGTTTGGCTGCGATCTCCAGCAATTTTCGGACCTTTATGAATCTCTCGCGGCGCGGCTCGGGGGCATGCCGGACGACTTCAAACTCGGTGTGGCGCCGCATTCGCTACGCGCCGTGTCATCAGAAGGCTTGGAGTTGGCGCTCAGCCTCTCCCCGATCGGGCCAATCCATATACATGCCGCAGAACAGATCGGCGAGGTGAGGGAAGTGGTCGAAATTCTGGGCTCCCGACCCGTACGCTGGCTTCTCGATCATATGCCCGTCGATGCGCGCTGGTGCCTGATCCATGCCACACAGATGGAGCCGGAGGAGACGCTGGCTCTGGCCAGGTCCGGGGCGGTGGCTGGGATTTGCCCGATTACCGAGGCCAATCTCGGGGACGGAATCTTTGATGGGCATCGCTTTCTGGGCGCGGGTGGAATGATTGGGATTGGTTCGGATTCGAATGTCAGGATTGGTCTCACCGAGGAGCTTCGGATGCTCGAGGTCTCGCAGAGGCTTCGGGATGGTAAGCGATCGATTCTCACAGATGACCAGACATTGTCGAATGGACGGTATCTGTACGAACGCGCCGCGCGAGGATCGGCGCGCGCCCTCGGGCGGAATGCGGGGCGGATTGAAGTCGGCGCCCTGGCAGATTTTATCGCGCTCGACCTCAATTCACCTGTCCTGGGTGCCTTGCGGGAGGACGCAATCCTTGACGCATGGATTTTTGCGGGCACGGATGACATTGTTACTCATGTCTGGTCGGCGGGGCGGCATATGGTCAGGGACGGGGCTCATGTGAACCGCCACGAGATACAGGCGGCATATTCCGAGCTGAATGTCCGATTGAGGGGGAGACTATGACCAAGATGACGCACCAAATCATTCGCCAATCCATTCTCGAGCGGATTCAGAAGGGGGAGTGGGGGCTCGGGGATCTGATCCCGGGCGAGGCGTCCCTCGCCGAAGAATACGGGTGTGCCCGCACAACGATCAATCGCGCGCTGCAGGGGCTCGCAGATGAAGGTCTTGTCGTTCGCAAGCGGAAAGGAGGAACGCGGGTCTGCAACATGCCTGTCCGACAAGCTAGGTTCGACATTCCAATCGTGCGTGAGCAGGTGGAAGCATTTGGCGGGCATTATCGCCATCAGGTCCTGCGCAAGGTCGAAAAAGTGCCGCCCTTGTCAGTTCGTACGCGGCTTGGCTTGGAAAAGGGAACCAAGGCGTTACAGCTGGACACGGTGCATCTGGCCGATGGCCGACCGTTTGCGTATGAAGCGCGCTGGGTCAATCTGAAAGTTGTGCCCCAGATGAGGAGCGCGCCTTTCGACGAGGTCAGCGCAAATGAGTGGCTGGTTCAGACCGTTCCGTTTTCCAGTGGCGATGTGTCGTTCAGTGCCGTCGCGGCTGGCAAGGATGTCGCAAGCGCGCTGGAGTGCAAGGAGGGGGATGCGCTGTTTGTCATCGACCGTACCACGTCGCTCGCGGGGGAATTCGTCACGACGATGAAGCTTTTCTATCGCGAAGGGTATCAATTGTATTCGCGTCTTTAACGCTGGTAGGCCCGGCATCGGGGAACAGGGCATGCTCTGACCGGTTTTGTTGCAGGAAATGATCAGAATCCCGGCATCTGTACGTGCGACGATCCTGCCTGGGCATAGCGAGGGCGGCGGGTCGGCATGTGACCATTGCGGGTTTGTCGAGACCTCTCTAGGCTGACGCCAAATCGAATGAACATTCCAGGCCAGAAGGACCCCTCAATGTCGGTGCGTACCCGCAAAATTGCCNTAGGCCCTCTTGAGATCTCCATTCTGCAATATCTCTGGAAGCGCGGACCGGCCGAGGTCAAGACGGTTCACCATGANCTGGGGCGCAAGGGCGGGCAGTCCTGCAACACATTCCAGTCGGCGATGGACCGTCTCTTCAAAAAGGGATTGTTGTCGCGTCACAAGGTCAGCCATGCTTTCCTCTACGAGGCGTCCGTAAGCCAGTCTCAAGTCGTCACCCGTGTGATGGATGATGTTCTGAAGACGTTGTCCGAGAATTCCCGCGATGACTATCTGCTGGCATTTCTCGACCATGCGGCAGAGTCCGACANTGCTGCGCTTGATACGCTCGAACGNCTGATNAAGGAGAAACGACAGGAGCAGAACGNCGCAAGGCGAGGAGAAGATGATGGGTAATGCCNCCTTCNTGACCAATCTCGGAATCGCGTTTTTTGCGGCCTTGCTTGCCGCNCTCATCATCGGTGCCGTCCAAAGCGCCGTATGGCCCCGGTTTCACCGGCATCTTTCNCAGCTCAGTCCCCGACAATATGGGCGCGCGATCTTCGGCTATGCGTCGGTTCCCTTCGTGGTCAGCCTGGCCTTGTTTGTCTCTTGCGCGGCAGTGCCGACATCTGCCGGGTTCAACAGTATGCCCACGCATTGTCATTACGAAATGATGGTGACCTCTTGCCGCCCACATGAACCTATGTTGCTGACGCGGCTCGCTGTTCTCGGTTTTCTGGCCGTGCTGGCGCTTCTTACGATGCCCATTGTCCTTATTTTTGTGCACCGCATGCGCCTGCATGGCCGAGTCATTCGAGATCTGGAAACCTGGAGCCGGTATGATCCGGAACTGGGGGCCTGGGTTGTCAAATCCCGGACCATTTCCGCATTTTGCGTTGGCATAGTACGGCGGCGGATTTTCGTAAGCGAAGGCTTGCTCGCAAGCATTGTTCCCGAGCAGGCCCGGATTGTCCTTGATCATGAACGCGCTCATGCGCGGCGCGCGGATGCCCTATCGCTGTTCGCGCTTCAGGTCCTGACCTTACCATTCTTTCCCAGTGCAAGGCGCGGTCTCGCCGACGAATTTCTGATTGCGGTTGAATATGAATGTGATCGATATGCCGCCAGCCAATGCGGTGATCGATTGGCGGTGGCAGAGGCCCTCATAACGCTGGGCCGGTTGCGGCAGCAAAAGCGCTCATGCGAGCCAGAAACGGCATCCTTGAGTGTTTTTTCCGTGCTTGGGCAATCCCTGGAGCGTCGGATCAGTTGGTTGGTTCAGTCCCCTTTACCGATGCGTGATAGTGGGGCTGTGCTTGTTGAGCGGCTTGTTTGCTATGCGGTCATCGTGTCCTTCATAGTTGCAGAACCGGTTCATCATGGTCTCGAACAGGTCTTGATGCTCGCGTTTAACTGATAAATTCAAGGCGCAACCGAGTTTTTGAGGCAGAATTTCAGGATTCCATTATCGACCTCTTGAAATAAGGCGGCAAGGCCCGGCCGCATGCTTTCAGCGTAAGTCTTCATGAGTTGGCAGACAGCGCCCAAAATTTGTTATGTGCACGCATAATAGCAATTGCTCGGTCAAAAAAATGTTGACGCTGCTATTTTTGACAATAACAGTACAGTTCTTCGAAAGGCTTCTTGTGAAGTTTTGGAAGTGGTGTTGGTGCGGGAGTGAGGCCATCCTCAAGCTTGTTGGTGGCTTACAGACTGAATACAGCGGATTTCTGCACGCTAACCGAGGGGGAGTGCCAGTTGAGTCGATTAAATTCATCAGGGGACTGTAGAGTCAGTCCAGATGCGTTCGGGTGTCGAGGTTTATCTGCGCCTGCAATTTACGCAAAAAACCGATCGTGCGTCGGTTTTTTGTTCGAGGTTGATCAAATCCTTGGCGGTGGCGCCGAAGATCAATGGCATGCCTCGGATTTAGTCTAACTGTCATTGGTCCCGAGACTGCTCGGGTAGCAATGTATGCAACCATAGGAGTGGTGAAATGAAAGTGAATGGTTCGGGGAGTGCCAGGGGGTTTGCAAATAAACTCATGGTGACAACAGCAATGACTTTGGGCGTCTCGTTCATCGTTGCGGCGGCCGCGTCCGGGCAGGAGGTCGACATGGTCCCTGCCAGCCAGGAGGAGGTCGCGACCCAGGAAAAAGTTGTGGTAACGGGAAGCCGTATTCAACGCAGTGATCTGACGAGTGTGGGGCCGCTGGCTGTTCTTGATGAGCAGGAAATATACGCAACTGGTATCACAAATGTGGAAGAGCTTCTGCAGACTCAGTCGTTTTCGGCGGGTTTTGCCGGCAATGCCAATGCTGCCTACTGGGTGTCGGGAGGCTGGGGAACGGCGCAGGTCAATCTGCGCGGTCTCGGTCCTAACCGGACGCTCGTACTGCTGAATGGCCGACGGGTTGTCGCGGGTGGTTCAGGTGCAAACAGCTCTGTAGACCTGAACATGATCCCCGTGTCGCTCCTCGAACGGGTGGAAGTCCTCAAGGACGGCGCATCGGCAGTCTATGGCGCGGATGCTGTGTCCGGCGTTGTCAACCTGATCACGAAAGATGAATTTGACGGGTTCAGACTCGATACCAAGTTCGGCATTTCGGATGAGGGGGACGCTGAAGAATATCTGGTCGACATGACCTGGGGCGTCACCAATGATCGCGGCAGCCTGATGTTCAATGCGAGTTATCAGAACAATCTTGCCGCGCCCCTGGATGTGCGAGCGCCCTGTGCGTTGGCCGACCTGGATGGGGACGGGGATCTCGAATGCACCTCAGGAAGTTCGAGCACGGCGGGTGGCCGCGCCGTATTGCCGAATGGCGATCAGATCAATTTCATTGGTGGCGACGCCTATGAGCCTTTCAGCCTTGCCGCGCATGGGTTTAATTCCAATCCCTTCTTCAATGCGTCGAATCCTGTCGAACGCGTCAGCTTTGCGGCCATCGGAAAGTATGACCTCAATGATTCGACGCGCTTCTTCAGTGAAGCCTTGTTCAACTGGCGAACGTCGAACCAGCCAGGATCTCCTGCGACCTTGAGCAATATTTCGTTTGATGCATCGCATCCGACAAATCCGACCGGTGAAGACATCATTCTCCTGCGGCGCCGGACCGCCGAATTCGGTTCCAGACAGTTCGAGCAGGATGTTTCGACCTGGAGACTCGTCGCCGGTGTCGAAGGCGATTTATGGGATGGCTGGAATTACGATCTGTCTCTCAACTGGGGCCGAAACACTGCTGTTGATGCGTTGAAGAACAATATCAATACGCGCCGCCTGGCCGAGACGCTGGATCCCACGCTGTGTGGAATGAATGGAATTCCTTGTGCGGATATTCTGGGTGAGGGCGACCTGACTTCAGAAGTGGGAGATTATATCCTGATCAATCAGCGCGACACTGGCGGGAATGAGCAGATCAGCTTCACCGGCAATATCTCGGGCGCGCTGTTTGACCTGCCTGCCGGACCTGTGGGTTTCGCTGCGGGGTTCGAGTATCGTGAAGACAAGGGCTGGCTTGAGCCAGATTCCCTGCTGGTCGCGGGGGATGCGCTCGGCAATGCGCAGGATCCGGTCAGCGGCTCGATCGAAGCCCAGGAGCTCTATGCAGAGGTCAATGTGCCGCTGGTGCGCGACCTTCCACTCGCCCAAGCGGTAGATCTTGATCTGGCTGTGCGATATTCCGATTACGATCTGTTCGGTTCGGATGAAAATTACAAGGTCGGACTAAACTGGCAATTGGTGCAGGACTTCAAACTCCGCGGCACCTATTCAACTGCCTTTCGGGTTCCAAGCGTCACGGAACTGTTTTCCGGCGTGAGCGAAGGTCAGATCCCGACAGCCGACCCCTGTTCCAACTGGGCGACAATGGATCCGTCCAGTGCGGTTTATCAGAACTGTCAAGCTGCCGGCGTGCCGGTAGGCTACACCCAGCTCGGGTCAGCCATTCTGACCGATCAGGGGGGCAACCCGAACCTTGAACCGGAGGACGCTGCCACATTCACGGTTGGTGCTGTATACCAGCCAAGTTTCGTCCCTGGACTGTCCATCACGCTCGATTATTTCGACATCGACATTCAGGATGCCATTCGGCAGACATCCGGATCCACGAAACTCGCCTCCTGCTACACATCAGTCGGCCTGTCCCATCCATTCTGCGGACCCACGCACCATACGCGTAATGCCCTGACCGGAGACATCGACTTCCTGTCTGCGCAGAGCGCCAATACCGGTGACGAAGTCATGCAGGGCATCGATATCAGCGCCAGCTATGATTTCGCGACTGGCAACATCAAGCACTCCGTGGAAGTTCAAGCCACACATCTGATGAAGTACGAAGTTACCGCATTTGATGGGGACACGCCCTTTGTTTATGATGGCGGTGTAGGCTGTTGTGATGGTGGCTATCCATCCTGGCGTGCGACCGGGTCCTGGTCGGCCAGTTCCGGACCATGGCATGGAACCTATAATGCGCAGCTGATTGGTTCAGCAACGGACTATTATGGTGCGCCCGGAGCCATCGGTACTGATATTGATGCTGTTCTCTACCACAATGTCCAAGGTGGATACCAGCTTACAGAAAACCTGAAATTGAGCGCTGGTGTTGACAATCTGTTCGACAAGAAGGCCCCCTACGTCAGATCTTGGTCGGACGGAAATACCGATACCATGACCTATTCCTTGCTCGGGCGATATTTCTACGCGCGTGCAACCTGGGTCCTGGACTAAGTGCTCAGGCAGTTGCCGGTTTGAGGGGCGCCCCCTCCCTCGAGCCGGCAACTCGCCACCCTCCCCAGTCACATATATCATATTGGAGTTTGAGATGTTGCTCACGCGAATGAAGGCAGTTACCGCGCTCATCGCATCATTGGTCCTGCTTTCGCCCGTCGCCCATGCACATGGTATTTCGGAGGAAGCACGTCGCAGAATGCTTGAAGGGGGAGATCTGCAATATCTCATCCTGGGCGCCGAACACATGATCACCGGGTATGATCATCTGCTCTTCCTGTTTGGGGTCATGTTCTTCCTGACAAGTTTTTCCTCAATACTCCGCTTCGTGACAGCCTTCACGATCGGCCATACAATCACACTGATTTCCGCCACATATCTGGGCATTACGGCCAATTACTTCTTGATCGATGCAATCATTGCTCTGACAGTTATCTACAAGGGGTTTGAAAACCTTGATGGTTTCCCGAAAGTCTTCGGGACAAAGTCACCCAATCTCTTGTTCATGGTTGTGCTGTTCGGCCTGATTCACGGGTTCGGCCTGTCGACACGGCTTCAGCAGCTGCCCATCCGGGAAGATTCCGGCCTGCTGATGCACATTCTGTCATTCAATGTGGGCGTGGAATTCGGTCAGATCGCCGCGCTAATAGTGATGTGGATCGCTCTGAACCTGCTTCGGCGCACAAGGCATTTCGGATCTGCGAGTGTTTTCATCAATGCAGGCCTCATATTTGCTGGTTTTGCCCTGTTCCTGATGCAGACCCACGGCTTGTTCCATACGACCATGCGGGAAGACTATCCGATCAGCCGGGACGATCACATCCATGCCCATCTCGAAATGGGATCTATGGGACAGACCACAGCTCCGGCATCGTCCCCTTCGCCCACTACGGATTCCGCAAAACCTGCGGTGTCCGAGCAGACGAGTGACGAGGTGCATGGTCATTCACATGCGGCTGACGGGTCGCATTTCATGCCCGGAGAGGTGGAGCCGGCCATGACGGTTGGGGCGACACCGACTTCGCCTGAATACATTCAGCTGGCGAACAATGTGGAGATCATCGAAAGTGTCCAGGAGGCCATGAACAGTGGCAGCGCCACGTTCACGCATGAAGGCTATTTCGGTCCGCTCCTGTTCGGCGAAGAGCTGCGTGCCTATACGCTCCGCCTGGAGCCGGGCATGTTCCTGTCCGAGCACCCGCACCCGACCGAGAGCATCGTCTATACGCTGAGCGGCCGCTATGTTTTGTCCAGCGAAGGCAAGCGGAAGGTGATGGAAGCCGGGTCGATCTT
>JGI24653J20064_1000272_pt1 | contig 11215 bp, 11 predicted proteins | sample MalvirmetaMSP103_FD_20064 | JGI IMG/M metagenome (IMG submission 20064)
GCCTGGCCGTCCCCCGGTTGACCCTTCGATCATACCGGAGGTCACTCGGCCTACCGCCGCGCCTGCTCAGAGGGCGTTAGGGCCGGGAGTCCGCGAGATAACTGGTATGCAGACGCCTATGCCGATGGCCGGCGATATCGCCCAACAGAGGGCAGGCGCCATCTCTGACCCGCGTGTCGAGAACTATGCGCCGAGGGTCCAAGGCCAGAGAGTGGCACAGGGAGTAGAGCAGCCAGCGGTATTCTATCGTTCTACCGGCACGGCTGGTCAGGGGCGAGTGGTCAGTTATAACCCAGCCCGACCGGGAGCGATGATACTAGAAGATACGGTTGCTACCGTGCCGCGAGGTGGAGCGGTAGAAACCGTGGCTGTTAAGACCGGCTCAAACATCTTGCAGGAAGGAAGCCGTGAGTTCCAAAGGCTGGCCGGCGGCACTGGTGGCCGTAGGGCCGGTGAGTCAGTTGAAGACTTTGTGAAACGAGTATCGAACTCGGCCAAGAACAGAAGGTATGACATCGTCCGGTTCATTCGTCAGCCTGGTGTACACGCCGTCGTACTTAACGAAGATGCGCTGATCCGTAATTACACCGCACCTAGATCGGAATTTGAATTGTTGTCCCAGATGGGTGTGATATCCGCTAGGCCGCGACCTGGGCAGTCGGCATTGATGCCGCCGCCAGGTCTAAGGCCGGGTACGGCAGAGGTGGTTGGCCGGCAACGTCCAGGGGAAGTGGTCGGTGAGCGCCCCGGTGTCCAGAGGATCGCAGTCGAGCGTGACCCGACCATGCCCTATGAAGCCTCTGGACGTGGCGAAGGGTTTGCCAGGGAGATGCTTAGAGGTGAGGTAGCCGCTGCTTCCGACACTGGTTCGCCGGTCTGGTCGGTCGCCCCGGATGGACAGGTATTCCAGGCCACCCGTGGCCCCGAGGCGCAGGCATACCGCCAACCCACGGTCAATTTTGAAGTGGGTCCTAACGGCGATGCGGTGATGATCCCGTGGGGGACACAACGCCCCCGTCCCTTGTCGGACGCCGCCAAGCGTGGGCAACTCCAGCAGTTTGAACAACGCCTTATGAGTGGTGAGACGCAGGGTACAGTCCCCGGCGCCAGCAGTTATGACGAGGGTGTCAACGCCGCTGAAGCCGCAGAGATCATAGAGCGTCTTGGTACCACTGCCAATGAAGCACCACGCCCCCGTGTTGAAGGCACAGCTTTTGGCGATGACATGCCCACCCCGCCGCCCCGCGACCCGGCCAATGCTCTCTTCGATGAACTTGATTCCCCACCCATGAAGGGAAGAAGATCGGGGTCATGCGGAAGTTTGACGGCGCAAGGAACGCTGCCGGACTGGCGTTAGAAGAGTTTGTACTTGCCGGCAGGCAACTACTGTTACGTGCTGCTGGGCGTGGAGTCACGATAGACCGGGCAGGCATGACACCGCTCTTCCGGGCTCTCCACGGTGAGGTACCTAAAGAGAGTCTTTCTCCTGCGCTTCGGCAGATGTACGACCAGATCGATGAAGTCCGCAGATTAGAAGACGCTGACATGAAGGCTTTCATCGAGAACGCCAGGGGCACCGAGTTTGAACAGTACATGGCATTCGACCTCGACCAGTTCCGCGACAGGATGCTGGCTACCCCTGACTATTTCCCTCAACTTTGGAAGAAGGACGGGGTGGAGATCGCGACCGGCCAGATCGGTGCGCGTCCAGGTTTCACTCTCCCCCGTACCGGGACCTTCTCCGAGATGGTGGCACAGGGTTATACGCCCATGTCCTGGGACCCGTACAAGATGATGGCCCTACGCAAACTTGCCGGCGTGAACTGGCGGGAGACGGTGATTTTCTTGGGCAGGGCTAAACGTAATGACCTTGCAGTGCCCTTTGCTGAGTTAGAGGCGCGTGGCCTGGGCAGGACTCACCGGGTACCTAGAGGTGTGGGGTCAGCATTCGAAGGTAGGTTGGTGCAGACCACCGACGCTGGGGGCATTCCACAGTCCATCCGCACTCCGCAGTGGGCGCTCCCTCACGAGATGGCCAGCTTCGTTGAGACGATGTGGGGTAGAAAACCCACGGCTTATGTAGGTGATAAGGAAATCATCGGGTACATAAGGAAGTTCCGTAACGGTTTCAAGAGCGCCAAACTCTTTGCTTCCTTCTTCCAGCACATGGACATCAGCCTGCGTACCTCCGCATCCCTCTTTACGTTGCACGGGTTGAAACGCGGCGGGCCTTTACGTCTGCCGTCTATGGCTGCGCGTCTGCTCCGGGCCCAGTGGTCTACGGGATACCGTAACGAGATCAGGCAACGGTATCTCAGTACCGCTCCCATCAAAGGCCATGAAGATTTGGGTATCAGTTACAAGATGCTGGTGGAGGAAGGTCTGGGAGTATCGGGTGACATCACGGTCATCCAACGGGAGATCGCAGACACGTTGACCGATATAGAACGGGCGACCAACCCGGTGGGTAAGGCCAGGCAGAAGATTGCTGACGCTAACAAGTTCTTCCAGTCCGGTCTGTTCGACGGNGTGTACCGGGAAGGCATCTCATGGAGCCTAGAGAGCTTCATCATCCCGGCTATCAGGAAGCAGCACCCGACCTGGTCGGCCCGTCAGGTAGCGGCTGAAGCGGCATCGAATGCCAACGTCATGTTCTCCTCACTGCCCCAGTGGCAGTCTGTGTTGAAGGACCCGTGGATGAGAGAGTTCGGCCAGACCTTATTCTTCTCTACCAACGAGACTGAGGGTCTGCTCCGGTCGTTCTTCGGTACGATGGTGGGGCCGAGAAAGGCGTTCTGGCTCCAGTACTACGGCGGCATGATGTTGACTCTGGCTTTCTTCGGTAACCTGATCAATATTGCTGCTACCGGCAAACCGTTACCGCCCGAAGCGTATTCACCCATAGATGTGGGTAACCCATATTCTTTTACTGGCGTCGGTTACAGCACCCGGTTCATGTCCCCTCAACTACCCCAGTGGATGGGCTTGTCTGGGCGTGAAGGTAGTCCGCTACACTTAGATATCGTAGGTCAGATGGATACCGCATTCCGGGTAGTCAGCGATCCCATAGGGGGAACCGCTGCCCGCGTCAATGTCCCGGTACGGGCGGTGGTCAACCAGGTACGGGGTACCAACTTCTTCGGCGAGGAACTGAGCGTGGCCCAAAGACCGGGCCAACTGCTCACTGACCTTTACGGTCCGATAGGTATGACCTCGGCATTAGGTGCCCTAACCGAAAGCGTACCGCAGCTGAAGACCGTACTGCCCGAGGGTGAGAGCCGGATGGGTGTCCGGGGCCAGTTACTTGAAGGTATCGCCGGCGTGGGCATGAGGGCCGAGCGCACCGGAGATTACCTCACTCGCATATCGACAGGTGTCTATAACGAGGACACCAACTACAGTGACCTAGAACGATTCCAGAAGTTGGATGTCCGCAGGATTCCCCAGGTAGAGACTGAACTGGGACTGCGGCAGGAGACTGCGCTCAAACGTGAGGGCGCCGAAGCCAAGTATTACGCCGCCCTTGATGATATAGATGCAGAGCGGACCACCAAGCTTGGGAATGTGGTCATGGATATCCGCATGGGCTTAGAGTCCTACCAGGTGAAGGACCGCTACTACGACATCGAGACATTCGCCCGTGGCCGTAGGAAGCAGGCCGGCGTAGACAAGGAGTTCGAAGCACCGGACGTGAANGACTCCGATCCCAACAAACGGGCGCTGGCGCAGCACTACGCCATATACGATGACCCGAGGGTGAAGCGTCCGGGCGATGACCTGGACTTCGCCATGCGCGATGCGATCTTGAAAGAGACGTATCTCGATCCAAGTTCGGATAAGGCATGGACCAGGGAACAGTTTGATTATGTGATGCGGAACACGAACACCAGGCCGATCCCGGTTGAGATATTCTCCCAGCTTGGTGCAAAGACCCAGGCCAAACAGCTTACGTCCCAGATGTTACGGGAACAGTTCTACCGTCAGATGGGCCGCGACGATCTGGCAGACGCATCGCGGATCAGGTTCTTCATGTTAGACGCAGCGTGGATGATGCAGCCGGTAACACCCCAACCACAGGGGCTACCGCAACCACAGGCAACGCCCCAACTACAGGCGNNACCTCAACCACAGGCACCCCAGCCCCTGACGCGCCAGCAGAGGATCGATGCGTGGAAAGCAGCTAACCTCGTGGGTGCAGGCCGATGAACGAGATAAGGTGTCCGTACTGTAACCGAAAGATCCTAGAAGATGCAGACGGTAAGGTGGTATTCACCTGTCCTAAATGCAAGAATGTCACCATCATTGACACAAAGAAGGCAGTAGTTGTAAATTAGACGCACAACGTAAGTCTAGTGCGCCCAGTCGCCGTTCACGCAGTGCGTTCATCGCCAGCGTCGGACGGCTTTTTTTATTCTCGGGAGGATCATGGTTACTGAGAACCAAGAGGTACAAGCGGAACCTCAAGAAGAACCCAGCGTAGTCGAACAGACTGGGGACGTTACTCCTCCAGTACCAGACCCTGTACCGGAACCGGAGCCCCAACCAGAACCTGTTCCGGGGGTGGCACCGTCGGACCAGTCTACGGAGATGGCACGGCTTCAGGCACAGAACGCTCAGTATGCTCAACAGGCCGCAGCTGCGGAACAGCAACGTGTGCAACAGGAACAACAGAACCAGTTGCGGGGGATGCAAACTGAACGGCAGAGACAACTAGAATCGAGTGGCTGGTACCCCGAGCAGGCAGCACAAGAGGCTGCTTCCTGGGCAGAAGCACAACAATTAAAACAGAACTATGCCCGACAGCAAGCTTCATTTGAAGTACAAGCTAGAGGGATCGTGGCGCACGGGGTGGCCCAGCGGTACGGCTTAGATGCCAATACCCTGTTGGGTTTTGCTACCCCAGACGAGATGGAGAACGCTGCAAAGAACATGGTCGCGGCTAACGGCCAGATCAAGCAACTTAATGAGCGGATAGCTTTCCTAGAAAAAGCCCAGCAACCGGCACAAGAATATGACTCCGGGCAAGGGACTGCGGCAGGCGGATACGGTTCCCGTGATGCAGTGGAGTCAGCCTATATACGCGGTGACCTCAACACTGAGGGATACCGTAAGGAAATGGGACGATACGAAAGATAAAGAGGGGTACTAAATGGCCTCCGTAACAAATACTGGTATAACGATTTCATCGACAGATTCTCTGTCCTCTGGGCAGAAAATCTTCATCGCTAACGCAAAAGAAGCTTTCGAGCCTGCGGCTCCAGACCCTGATCTGATCTCATCCGAGAGGATGCCGTCAGGGCATAAGCAGTGGGACATCCTCACATACGCAAGGCTCAGTGACGCTACGGCTTTGACTGAAGGCGTGGACATGACCACGGTCCAGCAGCTGTACGCGAACTACCTGTCCATCAACCCGACTGAACACGGCGTGATAGTCACCCTATCAAAGAGGGCCATCACCCGTCAGCCCGGTTCCTTAGAGAGACAGGCTGGCTCCCAGATGGGAGTCTCCATGCGGGCCCGTCAGGCCAAGGACGTTATCGCCCTTTATGACGGGTTCTCCAAGTCAGTCGGTGGCAGCGGTACGACCCTGGACATCACGCATTTCAGAGGTTCAGTGGCGTATCTCTTGACCGACAACGACNCAGAGTTCGGGCCGGCNCCCATGCCACTNCGCATGTCAGCCCAGTCCGAGATGATCTCTGATTTGATCTTAGACCTGACCGATGCCGGNNCCCGCGTCGGCGGTGTGGAGGACGGCCTTTCCGCTGAACTCGTACAGCGCTGGTGGCGTGGAGCAGACCGGGCATATGGAGTCCAGGTCTACCACTCGGCATACATCACCGTTGATAGTTCTAGTGACGCCAAGGGCGGACTCTTCGCCCAGGAAGCACTCCACATAGTGCTTGAAGGCAATGACGAGTCCACCCGTGAGACTGACGAGAGCCGCCGCACCACCGAGTACGGCCTCTTCAAGTCCTGGGGTGAGGCAGAACGCGCTGACCCACACGGGGTAGAGATGTACTTCAACGCTGCGGCCACTGTCTAGTGACCACCCGCGTTGAGAGGGACCGACTCGCGGAGGACCAGGGGTATTACGTTACCCCTGTCTCCCGAGGGGTCAACGATCCGAAGCCGGTAGTGTTGTGGGACGTGATCGATCAGCAATGGTCGGCGCCCATGCCGCTGTACATGCGGGAGAGACATCTTCTGAAGAAGGTCTTCGCCTGTACGGCTTTGGGTTGCACAGAGACTTCGGTCAGGACGGGCATGATAGCTTCACATATAGCTCGGGTCAGTGAGATGGCATCGGCACATGAGGATGCACAGATACACCAGACCCTTGCCCCAGGCGGCGGGTTCATTCTCGTCTGCATGGGGTGTGCGGCTAACTTCAAGTCCCGGTTGGTTGCTGATCGACATATAAACGATGTCGTGCTGGCAGGCCCGAATCACACGGTCGCCGGCGAGATATTGATAAGTAGGTTCACCATCGATCAACAAGAGATGGAGCGTCGGGTGCCAGTTGTAGCCGCAGCTGGACCTGTCGAAGGAGCCGCCCCGCGCCCGCGCAGGCGTAGACGGCGGCGTAGTCGGAGAAGTGTGGAATGACCACCACGATGGAGTCCCTGAATTGGGACACGTATGCCTCGGATGACCCACACGCCAAAGCTGGGCTTGAGCGTTTCCGCCGCTCGGCCTGGCCAAGGATACGTCGGCAGTTGGCACTGGAACTCCTTTGGGAAGTCCCAGACGGTGCCGAGCCTCATTGGTTCGACGCCGGCACGGCCCGCTTCTGGCATCAGTTGGTGTCACCTCGGGGTGTCCAGGGACCGTGGGAATTAACTTCCCCTCTCCCTGCCAACACGGCTGGTCAGATCGCCCATTATCTGGCGAAAGGATTCCGCCTGCGGCCTCCGCTTTACAGCGTTGAGGCCCGTCGCGTCGAGTCCGCCGAAGAGCCCGTGGCTCCATCTACTCCACCGGTTAAACCCAGCTACTGGTGCAACAGGCACGGGCATCACCACTATGGTTTCGCGACCTGGTCGGGATACCTGGCCCATTGCAACAAGATGATGGAGCCGTTGGAAGAGGATTTACCAGCGGAAGAGGCAGAGCGGCTGACCAAGGCACCGTATGCCTGTATGGTCCACGGCCTGACGTTCCTGAATGAACGCTCGGCTAAACAGCACCACCGAGAGGCGCTGCGTAAACCGGGACGGGCCGTTCACCCATCGGTAGCGGAGATGGAAATGAGGCCCATTATCACTACAGAGGTGGAGGACGCGGAAGAGCCACCCCGTGAGATGAGTAAGGGCCACAGGCACAGGTTTGAAAACAATAGATCGGGAGCCCCGTGTTTGGTAAAGGGGTGCAACAGCACTCGCAGCCGGGTCCCCCGCACAAGGAGAAACTAAAGTGCTTTCTGGATATGTTGAGTTAATCCACGGCGAAGCAAAACGTGAAAATTCTGTACAACAGCACCCTCTAGGCACACGGGGTATCGATCCTAACGGTAACGTGTTCCGGTACGCCAGTGCCGGTGAAGCCCTGGCCCAAGGTAAGGTGGTCATGCAGGCCGCTGGTATAGGCAACCACGACATGGACCTGGTGACCGCTGCTGCCGCGCAAGCCGCCACCGAGATCACCGTAACCCTCGGTGGCACCGCAGCCACGCTCGACCAGTACAAAGACGGCTATCTCTATGTCAACGACGGTGCAGGCGAAGGCCAGATGTTCTCCATCGCCGGCCACCCTGCTGCTAGTTCAGGTGCGACACTGGCCCTCCGGTTGGCCGATGGGGACGATGTAAGGGTAGCCCTTACNACNTCTAGCCTCTGCGGTCTGATGGTCAACCCGTATTCTAGCGTAGAGATATTCGACGCCGACGATGTTGACGGCCCTGCCCTCGGTATAAGTACCACCTTGATCACCAGCGGTTATTACTGCTGGATACAGACTTGGGGGTACTGCGCCTGCCTGATAGACGTAGCCGGCATCATCGGTCAGCCGGTCAAAGTCTCTGACGGGACTGACGGCGCTACCGAGTTGCTGGACCGCGATGCTTCCAACGAGAACGACATGGTCGTTGGTGTTGCCGCCCTCTTTGCGGCGGTAAGCGGTGACTACGGCGTACTCTTCGTGCAGATCAGTCCCTAGATGGGACTCCGGGTAGAACGCGCCAGGCAATTACCTAGAGGTATCCACCACCCGTGGGCCCACGTCAGCCATGAGATAGATGGGCATACGCACATCTATGCGACGGGCGGCGTGGACACGGTGGAGGAATGCGCCGAAGGGTTGGCCGATGCGGTCTTGATATGTTCTGACTCCCGGCACAACGGTCACGGGAAGACCCATGACACGTCGGAAGGGGATAAGGCTTACAAGTCTGCCATCGACCAGATGCTGACGCGGGACTACTGGAGCGAGTATGTCGATCTTCAACGTAAGATCGAGCATTTCGAGATTTGGGGTGGCCCCGTCCCGGCGATGGTGTTACAGCCAAGTGTGGATGATGTGATGCAGTGGCAGTTGGCCGTGACCCATCCCGAGACGGGACTCCCTCATTTCTATGACATAGGGGACGCACTGAAGGCGCCCCCCCCCAACCCTGACAAATTCGTTAAAGGGCAGTTGGGCCACTACCGGAGACGGGGTGCCACTGCCAGGGAGCGGTGAGGTTGAATAAGAGCGTAAGTGTATTCGCATCATCCGCCCGTACTGCGACTGAGAACTCTGGTGACCAGACTAACGACAACGCCCGAGGGGTGCGGTTGTTCCTCGACATCACTGCTGCCAGTGGATCGAGCCCGACGTTGGACGTGAAAGTCCAGACCAAGGACCCGGTATCTGGTAGCTATGTAGACCTGACGGGAGCGGCATTCGCCCAACAGACGGGCACTGCCACCTTAGATTTGGCGATCTATCCCGGCATCGGAGAGACGAGCAACCGTGCCGTGTCCGATGTCCTCTCATCAGTGTGGAGGGTGGTTGCCACCTACGGTGGTTCTAGCCCTTCGTTCACATTCTCAGTAGGTGCGGAGTATATAACCTGATGCCTAAAGTAAAAACCAATGGAGTGAGTCGTTTCAAGTACACCGAAGCCGGGAAGAGGAAGGCGGCTACTGCCGCCCGTAAGGCCGGTACTAAAGTGATGAACTCAAGAAAAAAGAAAAAGAAGTACTGAGGTGAGTTGTGCCTGTAATACAGGGGCGGACACGCCAGCAACTACGTCAGTCCATCGGCTACAACCTGGGAGCCCTGACCGCTGCGACGGTTACTAGCAACGGGTCTACCACGACCCTGATCGACAACCTCGTTCGGGGCGGTGACGATTCCCAGAACGGCAAGTGGATCTACTACACCACCTCGGGTAGCAACTCGGAGAAGGTGACCAGGGTCAGTGACTACGTCCAGTCTTCAACGACCATGACGCTCTCGCCGGCGCTGGCTGCGTCTACCGCAGCTGATGATACCTATGAGATATGGGACGATGCTTATAGTCCCTCGATCATAAACGAGTTCATCAACCAGGCCATCATCGATGCGACCGGCCACGCCTATGACCCGGTGGAGAAGCTGGACCTACACGGGGACGGTCATACCGCCAGGTTCGACATACCCAGTGGACTGTCCATGATCAGCCGGGTGGACTACCGTGCCGCCATAGATGCGGTGGATGTACACGACTGCGAGTCCACCTTCGATGAGAAGACTGACGGCGACTTCACCCAGTCTCTAGACACCGAGGATAGGAAGTCGGGTAGCTCTTCATTGAAGTTTGTCATAGCCGCCGGCGCATCTGCCGGGGACTTTGTGACTGACTCCATCTCCAGCCTCGATCTGTCGAAGTTCGATTACCTTGAGTTCTGGATCAAGTCTACGGTTGCCGCTTCAGCGTCCAACCTGAAGATACTGCTGGACGATACGGCCAGTGGCGCTTCGCCGTTGGAAACGCTCAGTGTGCCGGCCCTTACGGCTGACACCTGGACGTTCTGCCGGGTGAGTCTATCTAATCCTGAGACTGACACGGCCATCATATCGGTGGGCTTTGAATACGATTCAGACCTCGGCGCCTGCACCGTCTGGTTGGACGATGTCAAAGCGGTGAGGAATGACTCGGCCATCTGGGCCGCGCTCTCCCGAAGGGCATGGAAGGTAGACAAAGAAGCTGCTGACCTGGTCCTCACTATGGACGGGCGCCAGAGCGTGGGATCGAGGCTGATCAAGTTGGTGGGCGGTGACAAGCCTGCCCTGCTTTCGGCTGACTCCACGTCAACCGAGGTCGATGACCAGTTCGTTATAGCCAGGGCTACGGCCCTAGCACTCAGTGCCACGTCCGGTGGCCCTAGCACCGACCCTGACCAGCGTCGGGGGCAGGCAGCATTCTGGTTCGGAGTATCGGAGCGATCACGTAAGACCTTCAGACCTCTAGTCAATGCGAGGCTGGTCACCTGATGGTTGTTGTCGAGACTCAGAATGAGATAAGTCTGAACGGTGTGCGCTATCCCGTCACTGCGCCCATTCAGTCGATCCTTGCTTCCATCTACCCGGCCAAGGTAGTCATAGGCGATACGACCAGAGATAGCCAGCAACGGGCTTCTGTGGTCGCCTGGAGTGATTGGCGGGGCGGGGTCGGGATCGAGAGGATGGAAGGGGCAGTAGACGTTGACCGGGCATGGTGGTCTACGTGCCAGCTCCGTTACAAGCAGCACCTGGTACTGCCGGGACTGGCCACCCAGACTGCCGCTTCGGGGAAGTCCGGGGTCTTCGACATAGGTATCATCGGGGAATACAACTCGGTCATCTATACCACCTTCGGACTAGATGTCTACAGTTATTCCAACGTGGCAGACTCATGGACCGATACCTCCCATGACTTGGCGGACGCCGGCACAGATGCGCTCAACTTCAACATCGCCGGTACCGAGTACCTGGCCATCGCCTATACCAGTGGCTATAGCTATTACAACGGGAGCAGTTGGGCCACAGATACCACATACGCCACCAAGTACATGGCATTCTGGGATGACCGTCTGTGGGGCATCTCCGCTGCCGGCCAGTTATGGTACGCCCTTGCTCCAGGCACCGAAGTCTCCGATGCACTGATCCCCCTCGGGTCTGACTCGGTGACGGACCTGTTCGTAGGACGTAACGCACAGGGTGAGCCTAACCTCTTTGCCATGACCACTGAAGGTCTGTGGGCGCATGA
>JGI24653J20064_1000309_pt1 | contig 9513 bp, 7 predicted proteins | sample MalvirmetaMSP103_FD_20064 | JGI IMG/M metagenome (IMG submission 20064)
GGGTTCACCCAGACCATCGACCACCAATGATGCGCCCTCGAAATCCTCGTTGCGGGTGTTTTCGTTGACCGTCACCAAGGTCCTGATCCCCGCAGCCACCGCGGCGGCCATGCCCATCGCCGAGTCCTCCACCGCCACACAAGCCGCAGCACTGGTTCCGAGACGCTGTAGTGCCAACAGGTAGAGGTCCGGCTCAGGCTTCTTGTTCGGCGCGTCTTCGCCGCAGATCACCACGTCGATCTCGGATTCGAGTTCCGGTCCGATCGTATGCCGCAGCAGCGGCAACAGACTCGCGCGGCTGGCATTGGTGACGATGGCCACACGCACGCCGCGCGCACGCGCCTCGTGTATCAGGCGGGCCACTCCCGGACGCAGCGGCACCGAACCATCGCGCACCAGATTCGAGAACTGTTCCGACTTGAGATGATGGACTTCGTCGACCCAAGCACGCGCGTCAGCCTTGACGCGCGCGGCGTGGCTGCCCAGCTCGGGGCGATAACGCTTGAGGTAGTGCTGCAGGCGTTCACGCCCGCCCGGTTGCTGCAAGAGCTTGCGATACAGCTTGGGACTCCAGTACCAGCCAAGTCCCATTTTCCGGAAGGCGGAATTGTAGGCCGGCCGATGTCCGAGTCGCTCGGTATCTGCCAGCGTGCCATCCATATCGAAGAGTATCGCCTGCAACGGGGACGGCTCCGTGCGGGCACTTCCTTGTCCAGGATCGGGGTCCACGAGGACAGCTTGTTCGGTCATCAATCAGGTACGTCGTCAGCATAGCAGTTCGCTTCTTGGATCGCGTGACCCGCCGCACACAAAGCTGAGGGTGCCGATCGCTCGCACCCTGCCGCGCGTCGCGAACCGGATTGAACGGACTTGAGCATCCACGCGCCGCATGCCGATACTTCGCACATGCTTCCAGCATCCACTCTCGCCTCGCCGGCCCGCGAGTATCGCGGCCGCTTCGCTCCGACACCGTCCGGACCGCTTCATCTCGGATCTTTGATCGCCGCGCTCGCCAGCTACCTGGAAGCGCGTCGGCACCAAGGACGGTGGCTGCTCCGGATCGACGATCTCGACTCGCCGCGTTGCCCCCCCGGAACCGACTCGCTGATCTGCGCACAACTCGAAGCGCATGGCCTTTATTGGGATGGACAACCGCGGCGCCAATCGCAGCATCTCCACGAGTACGGCGAAGCGCTGGAGTCGCTGATCGCCAGCGGCCATGTCTATGCCTGCGCCTGCACACGTGCGGTGCTTGCACAGACTTCAGCCCAGGGACCCGATGGCCCCGTCTACAGCGGCACATGCCGCGAATCCGGCTTGGGCCGGCACGGCAATGCGCTGCGATTCCGGATCGGGGCCGGCACCGTCGCGCTGGCCGACGGCTGGCAGGGCGAGGTCGTGCGCAGCCAGGCCAAAGACATCGGCGACTTCGTGCTGCGCCGCGCCGACGGCATCTTCGGCTACCAACTGGCCTGCGCCGTCGACGAATTCCAGCAGGGCATTACCGAGGTGGTCCGGGGCGCCGATCTGCTGGCGTCCAGCCTGCGGCAGATTCTGCTGCTGCGTGCGCTGGCTTGGCCCCAGCCTGACTATCGCCACCTTCCTGTGCTGGCCGACGCCGAGGGGCGCAAGCTGTCCAAGCAGAATCATGCCCACCCGATTGAACAGCGCAACGCCGCCCGGAACCTGAGCCACGCGCTCGAATTTCTGGGCCAGACGCCCCCGCCCGGCTTGGCGGCGGCCCCGGTGCGGGAAGCGATGGATTGGGCACAGGCGAACTGGACCCCGGAGCGCGTTCCGGGCATCCACGAAATTTCCGCCGCGCGCCTCGTATAATGCACTGCAACATAACTTGAGCCGGCCGCAAACATGAGCGATGTCCGCATCATCAAGAAGTATCCGAACCGTCGCCTGTACGACACGGAGATCAGTCGCTACATCACGCTTGAAGAAGTCCGACAGCTGGTCCTGGAGGACATCGACTTCGAGGTCATCGACAAACGCAGCAAGGACGACATCACGCGCAGCATCCTTCTGCAGGTCATCGCCGAGCAGGAGGAAGGTGGCGACCCAATCTTTCAGACGGAGATGCTGCGGCACGTCATCCGCTTCTACGGCGATCCGATGCAGTCGAGCATCAGCCGATATCTCGAACTGTCGATGCAATTGTTCCTGGACCAGCAGCACACCTTTGCCGAGCAGTTGCGGCAAATGTTGGGCAAAGCAGAACAGCCGCTACAGTCTCTGCGTGAAATGGCCGAGGAGCACGTTCCGATATGGCGTTCGGTCAGGCGCGAGTTTCTTCGCAACCTCTCGCGCGCCAAAGCGGTTCGAAGTCAGCGCGGTCGGACCGATGAGGAATAAGGATCACTGCTTCGAGCAGGCAAAATGGCACGAAGCTGGCCTTACAAATCAGGCAGCATGAGCACAAATTTCCGATATCTGACGCCAATTCATGAACAATTCGTCATATTTTTTCCACTTCGCCGGAACTCATTGAATTCATTGCGAACTTTTTGAACATCAGATGTTGACACTCTAGCCACCAATCTCTATACTGCAACGCATCAACAGTAAGACAGTAACGCATCAACAGTAAGACAGTGACGCGACACCCCGCAGTTATCACTTTCGGACTGTGACCAGTCTCCTCCAGAAAGGCCTCGCGCCTTTCTCGCACCTTGGCCCTCTCTATAGAGGGCTTTTTTTTGTGTGAAATTCGATTTCAGGCCGTGAAATTCTAGAGCTCACCGGCTTCAGTCCAATCAACAGGATCCAATCGACGCATTTGACGGAAAAATTGACCGGCTCCGCACGCAAGGCGCGAGTGTCCCTCGATTTATGAACAGTGCGTCATTAGTTTTTTCACCGTGCGCCTCGCTACGGGAACGGCCACGAAATTCATGGTCCATGAATTGACAAGCTGCCGGGTCATCTTTATAGTGCACTGCAACAAGAGTCAGGCAATAAAAAACCCGGCAAAGCCGGGTCGAATTATTAGTTTTCTGGTTCTTTGAAGATTGACAAGTCTCCTCCAGAAAGGCTTCGCGCCTTTCTCGCACCTTGGCCTCCACCATGTGGGGGCTTTTTTTTGCACATACGGTTAATAGACTGATTGTGCACCTAAATGTGCCAGCAGGCAAGCCCTGCCGGCACCAAATTAAGGCGTTTCAGTCTTTATTCGACGGGCACTTCCAATGCTTTCATCGATAGGCGAATACGGCCCTGCTTGTCGACTTCAAGCACCTTGACGCGAACGATGTCACCTTCCTTGAGCACATCCTCGACTTTCTCGACACGCTTGTCGGAAATCTGAGAGATGTGCACCAGACCATCCTTGCCCGGGATGATCGTCACGAAGGCGCCGAACTCCATCAGACGAGCCACGCGCCCTTCGTAAACGTCACCGGCCTGGACCTCACGCGTCAGGGCGGTAATTCTCGCGATGGCGGCCTCGGTCGCAGTCTTGTCGACGGCAGCGATCTTGATCGTGCCATCGTCCGCGATATCGATCGTGGTCCCGGTTTCCTTGGTGATCGACTGAATGGTGGCGCCACCCTTGCCGATGACTTCGCGAATCTTGTCCGGATTGATCTTGATCGTGGTGATGCGCGGCGCCCATTCGGACATGTCCTCGCGCGGCGTGTTGATGACCTTGCCCATCTCTTCGAGGATATGCAGCCGTGCCGTCTTGGCCTGGGCCAGCGCCTGCTTCATGATCTCGCCGGTAATGCCGTTGATCTTGATGTCCATCTGCAACGCAGTAATGCCGTCGTCCGAACCGGCGACCTTGAAATCCATGTCGCCGAGATGATCCTCGTCGCCAAGAATGTCGGTCAGCACAGCGAAGCGGTCGCCCTCCTTGATCAAGCCCATCGCGACGCCGGCGACCGGCGTCTTGATCGGAACACCCGCGTCCATCAGCGCCAGACAGGAACCGCACACCGAGGCCATCGATGAGGAGCCATTGGATTCGGTGACTTCCGAAACCAGACGCACCACGTAGGGGAATTCCTTTTCGAGGTCCGGCATGATCGCCGCCAGGCCACGCTTGGCCAGACGGCCGTGACCGATCTCGCGACGCTTCGGCGAACCGACGCGGCCAGTCTCACCGACGCAGTACGGCGGGAAGTTGTAGTGCAGCATGAACGGCTCGCGCCATTCACCTTCGATGGCGTCAATCAGCTGTGCATCCTTTCCGGTGCCCAGCGTGGTGACCACCAGCGCCTGGGTCTCGCCGCGGGTGAACAGGGCGGAACCATGAGTGCGCGGCAACACGCCGACTTCCATCTGCAGATCCCGCACAGTAGCGTTGTCGCGACCATCGATACGCGGACTGCCATCGAGGATGCGGTTGCGCACGACTTTGGCTTCGATGTCGTGGAACGCATTGCCAAGCTGGCGTTCCGTCCATTTGGCGGATTCACCGGTACCGAGCGCAGCGACGATTTCGGCGCGAACGACGCCCAGAGCATCACGGCGCTCCTGCTTGTCGGTCACGGAGTAGGCATCGGCAATCTTCGCCTCATACGCAGCGAGGTCTGCCTCGATCGCGGAAGCGGTAGCATCCGCTTCCCAGGCCCATGCGGGCTTGCCGGCTTCGGCGGCCAGTTCATCGATCGCGTTGATCACGACCTGCATCTGCTCGTGGCCGAACAGCACGGCTCCAAGCATGACTTCTTCGGACAGGCGGCTGGCTTCGGACTCGACCATCAGCACCGCTTCCTTGGTGCCGGCGACTACAAGATCCAACTGCGACTCGGTATCGAGCACGGTGGCCGACGGGTTGAGCACATACTCACCGTTGACATAGCCGACACGCGTGGCGCCGATCGGACCCTGGAACGGAACGCCGGACAGACGCAGCGCAGCCGAAGCACCGATCATCGCCGGAATGTCCGCATCGACTTCGGGGTTCAGCGACATCACGGTGGCGATCACCTGGACTTCATTGCGGAAGCCCTTCGGGAACAGCGGACGAATCGGGCGATCGATCAGCCGCGAGGTCAGTGTTTCCTTTTCGGTGGGACGGCCTTCACGCTTGAAGAAGCCACCCGGGATGCGACCGCCGGCATAGGCTCGCTCCTGGTAGTCGACCGTCAGCGGGAAAAAGTCCTGATCCGGCTTGGCCGTCTTTCTGGCCACTGCCGTGACCAGCACCACCGTCTCGTCCATGCTGACGATGACGGCGCCGCCGGCCTGACGTGCAACTGCGCCGGTTTCTAACTTGACAGTATGGCTGCCAAACGGAAACGTCTTGACCGTAGGCGTTAGGTTTAGCGCCATGGTGATCTCCTCAATGTGGTGAATAGCGGGTGGACTGCGCTTAGCGGCGCAGGCCGAGCTCGGCGATCAGCGACTTGTAGCGATCGGCATCTTCACTCTTCAGATAATCCAGCAGCTTGCGGCGCTGGTTCACCATCTTGAGCAGACCACGGCGGGAATGATGATCTTTCTTGTTCGCCTCGAAATGCGGGGCGAGCGTCTTGATGCGCTCGGACAGCAACGCAACCTGTACTTCCGGCGATCCGGTATCGCCCTGCGCACGCTGGAATTTCTCCAGAACGGTGCGCTTCTGTTCAACGGTCAAGGCCATTTAATCAAAGCTCCAAACTTGTCAAGTCTCTTTTAAGGCGCGGAATTGTAGCGGTGCGCCGGGGTACAAACAAGCAAAACCGCAATAAAGTTCAGGACATCCAGCGCCGTGGGGCCACCAGACCGTCCGCATTGATCACCGCGATGCCGAGTAGACGCGCGTCCGGTCCAAACACGGCGACAGCGCCCTCTTTTGGTGCGTCGGCAACGCGAACCGCCTGTCCTCGCGACAGGTAGAACGCGCGGTCGGCGTCAACACTGAGTTGCGGCCACCCAGCGAACGCTGCGGACGGGGACACCAGCAGACGGTCCAGCGCTTCGCGCCCCTCCGACGCGGCCTGTTCCAGTTGCGCGATGCCGACCATGTCCTCACCCGAGAACGGCGCCACCTCGGTGCGACGCAGCATCGTGACATGTGCCAAGGTTCCGGCAGCGTGCGCCAGATCTTCCACCAGCACCCGGATATAGGTGCCTTTCGAGCAATGCACGTCCAGCTCGAATTCCGACTCCGCAACCGAAAGCAGCTGCATGGAATGAATCGTGACCGTTCTCGGCTGACGTTCCACGGCCTCGCCCTTTCGCGCCAGTTCGTAAAGCCGCCGCCCCCGATGCTTGATCGCGGAATACATCGGCGGAATCTGTTCGATCTCGCCGAGCATCGCCGCGATCGCGGGGCGCAGAGCCTCCGCGCCTGCAATATGCTCCGTCCGCTCGACGATCTCGCCGTCCGAATCCGCAGTATCGGTTCGGCTGCCCATACGGGCGCGCACGCGATAACGCTTGTCCGACTCCAGCAGATAGGTCGTCAGCTTGGTCGCATGACCAAAGCAGATCGGCAACAGACCGGTCGCCAGTGGATCAAGACTGCCAGTATGTCCGGCCTTGGCGGCACCATACATTCGCTTGATCTGCTGCAGGGCACCGTTGGAGGTCATCCCGGTCGGCTTGTCGAGCAGTAGGATGCCATGCACGTCTCGCGCACCCGGCTTGCGTCTCGCCATTGCAGCCCGCGCTCAGTCCTTATGGTGACTTTCGTCATCGGCGACCGCGTCGCGGATCAGGCGATTGATCCTGTCGGCGGTATCGGGTACTTCATCACTGAAGAAGTACAGCTCCGGCGCGTGGCGCATGCGCAACCTGCGGCCCAGCTCGCCGCGCATGCGCGGCGCCATTTCCTTGAGCAAGACCAGCGCCTCGCTGACATCCATGCCCATCCGGCTGACAAACACGCGGGCGCTACTCAAATCGGCCGTCAGCTCGACGTTGGTGAAGGTCACCAGGCTCAGCCGCGCATCCGAATAGCCTTCGGAGATCAGCTGCGTCAGCTCTCTTTGAATCTGAACCTTGACGCGCTGGCTGCGCGAATATTCCTTGGGCATGATGAATCGGTGGCCGCCTCTAGGCGCGGCCGCCTGCGGCCTGCGCACTGACGGTACGCTTGACCTCGATGCGATCGAAGCACTCGATCTGGTCGCCCACTTTGACGTCATTGTAGTTCTGCACCGCGATACCGCATTCGGTGCCCGCCTCGACCTTGCTGACATCGTCCTTGTGCCGGCGCAGCGATTCGAGTTCGCCTTCGTAGATGACGACGCTGTCGCGCAGCACGCGGATCGGCAAGCCACGACGGACTTCGCCCTCGATCGTGAGACAGCCCGCCACCGCACCGAACTTGGACGAACGGAAAACATCGCGCACCTGGGCGATGCCGATGATCTGTTCGCGAGTTTCGGTCCCGAGCAGGCCGGCGATGGCGTCGGACACGTCATCCAGCACGTCATAGATAATCGAGTAGTAGCGAACGTCGACACCCGTTTCCTGGATGCGACGGCGCGCAACGCTGTCGGCACGCGTGTTGAAGCCGATGATGATCGCCTGGGAAGCCAGAGCCAGATCGACATCGGATTCGGAAATGCCGCCGACCGCCGCGGAGACGATGTTGACCTTGACCTCCGCGCTCGGAATCTTGAGCAGCGAATCCTGCAGCGCCCCGGACGAACCCTGCACGTCTGCCTTGATCATCAGGTTGAGCGACTTGCGGGCGCCCTCACCCATTTGCGCGAAGACCTGCTCCATGCGCACGGCCTGGGTCTGCGCCAGCTTCTGCTCGCGCAACTTCACCTCACGCAGCTCGGCCAGTTCCCTGGCCTTGCGTTCGTTGGCCACGGCAACGACGTCATCACCGGCATCCGGCGCACCGGACAGGCCCAGAATCTGTACGGGAATCGACGGACCTGCGGTTTTCACCGGCTTGCCCGCTTCATCGAACATCGCGCGGACTCGGCCGAAATGCGGGCCGGACAAGACGACGTCACCCTGATTCAGGGTGCCCGAGCGAACCAGAACCGTTGCGACCGGGCCCCGCCCCTTCTCGACACTCGATTCGATGATCTGCCCGCGTGCCGGCGCGTCCACCGGCGCCGTCAGCTCCAGCAGCTCGGACTGCACCAGGATAGCGTCGAGCAAATCGTCGATGCCGGCTCCGGTGTGAGCAGATACGCCCACGCACTGGACGTCACCGCCCCAGTCTTCGACGAACACCTCTTCCTTGGACAGCGCCGACTTGACGCTATCCAGATCGGCGTCCGGCTTGTCGACCTTGGTGATCGCCACGATCATCGGCACGCCGGCCGCTTTCGAGTGCTGAATCGCCTCACGCGTCTGCGGCATGACGCCGTCATCTGCGGCGACCACCAGGATCACCACATCGGTCACCTGCGCACCGCGGGCGCGCATGCGCGTGAATGCGGCATGGCCCGGAGTATCCAGGAACGTCACCACACCCTTGTCGGTGCGGACGTGGTAGGCGCCGATATGCTGGGTGATGCCACCGGCCTCGCCCGCGGCGACGCGCGTGTGTCGAATGTAATCAAGCAAGGATGTCTTGCCGTGATCGACGTGACCCATGACCGTCACAATCGGCGGACGCGTCACCAAGGGGGCATCGCTGACCTCACCTTCGACCGCCTGCAGCAGACTGTCCTCGGTCGCAGTCGCACTGACCGGCTTGGGTTTGTGCCCGATTTCCTCGACCACCAGCACCGCGGTGTCCTGATCCAGCGTCTGATTGATGGTCGCCATCACGCCCATCTTCATCAGCGCCTTGATCAGCTCACCGGTCTTGACGGCCATACGATTGGCGAGATCACCCACCGTGATTGCTTCCGGCACTTCCACTTCGCGCACAACCGGCGCGGTGGGCCGTTCGAAGCCATGCTGCGTCTCGAAGCGAACCCGACCGCCGCCGCTCTGCTTGCGCTTGCGGTCACGCTTGCCGGACTTGTCCTTGGCAACGTGCAGTTCCTTGCGACCCGCCGCCGACCTTGGCGCCTCGCGCTCCGGCGGCTTGCGCAACGGTTCCTGGCGTCGCATTTCCTCGGCACGACGCAGATTTTCCTCGGCGCGGCGACGCGCCGCCTCCGCTTCAAGGCGCGCTGCATCCACAACCGGGGGCGCTGCCTTGGATTTGGCCACTTCCTCAGCCTTGGCGGCCGCTTCACGGGCTGCGATTTCGGCCGCTTCGGCCTCACGACGGCGACGAGCATCTTCCTCGGCGACGGCCGCTTCGGCGTCCAGTTCAGCCTTGCGTCGCGCTTCTTCGGCTTCGGCGCTGACGGCCTGCGACTGCGCTTCGGCCTGTTTCTTGGCTTCCAGCTCGGCCGCTTCACGCGCCGCGGCTGCGGCGATCGCCGCGCGCTCCTCCTGCTGGCGCGCCTCTTCGGCTGCGACCTGGGCCGGATCGGGCTCATCGTTCTTGACGTAGGTGCGCCGCTTGCGAACTTCGATCGACACCGTCTTGGACGCACCGCGCCCACCGCCAAGCTTGAGCTCCGAGGTGGTCTTGCGCTTCAGAGTGACGCGCTTGGGATCACCGCCACTCGGAGCGGTCGCGGTCACTGGGCTGGCGCCGCGCTTGTC